>Ga0315278_10000632_pt1 | contig 31088 bp, 23 predicted proteins | sample YL17G06_0_MG_FD_203880 | JGI IMG/M metagenome (GOLD analysis project Ga0315278, IMG submission 203880) | Sediment microbial communities from Yellowstone Lake, YNP, Wyoming, USA - YL17G06_0 | ecosystem: Environmental > Aquatic > Freshwater > Lake > Sediment | place: USA: Wyoming | collected... | reverse complement strand
TTAATGGGTATAATCATCTCATGCAGCATAACAAAGAAGTCTTCCTCACTTCTTCAGGAAGATCAATTCTTTATCACAAGAAAATACATTGGTAATTTCATTGATTATCGCCATACCGGGCCACAGATAGTTGGAGGCAATGATCTTATCTGGATTAAAACTACTATTTACAGCACTTATGGCAAAATATCAGCGTATAGTAAAACATGTAATTTTTCTGTCGGGGATAAAATTTATTTAAAACCGATATATTACACTCCTGGAAAGTTTGGATATTGGGTGTATCAGGTTGAAAATGATTCTTCAGTTAATTACAGGGTAAGTGAATTTCGATTTGAAAATAACGTTTTTACGCGGACCCGGTCTCTATAAAAATACTTAGGATAGTTTGGTATTATTCCGTTCTTTGATTTGCGCTCAGTCTATCGGCCAATATCTTAAATATGTTAGTCAAAATCAATTGGATAGATCAATTTATAAAACTTATATTTCAGCAAATTTTAAATATTATCCTTTAAATAAAGATTTCAAGAATGGAAAAGAGAAATTTTACATTCATTATTAGCCTGGTTACAATACTCGTTTGGTCATGCGTATACCAGAGGAACACGAAAGATTTGCAGGTTGCAGAAAACGGGGTTCTCCAACAGGAAGATGGTACTGTTTCTTTGAAACTTGATAAAGCAGCATGTTATAGCGATGAAGTCAATCCGTCAAACAATACTGCGGAATGGAATATTGTCATTTCCAAACCTGGTCGTTTCAAAGTCTGGCTATCAAGTGCCACTAAAGACACTACTGATCTCAGCTATGCAAATTCCGTGAGAATAAGCCTTTCAGATGATCACCTTGTAGTAAATCCTGCATGTGATAAAATAGTTCAAAATTCACATGATGTGCCTTATCCTTATTTCAGGGCAGACTCTTACATGGGATCGTTCTATCTTTCAGAACCTGGAGAATACAATATTCAGGTCATCAGCGAAAAAGTCATTGCAAAGAATACCGGAACCAAAAACGCTTCACCGACTGATGACACCATACTGATGTCAGTTATGCTGACTCCTATGGCCCTTTAGCTTTTCTACTGTCAGCTATTCTGCATTCCCGTAGATTTGAAGAGATTATATTACCTCCCCTTTTTTTCTTTCTGAAAAGGCAGGTTTCATGACACAGCAAGGCCAGGCCCTACCGGGTTATTGCATAAGCCTTGCTTTTGTCATTCAATAACCCCATTATATGCCGAAAAGGTCTGCTACTCTCTGTAGGCTGGCGCCAGACTTAATTTGATTGAGGGTATTTGGGGAGTCATTTGTAAGATAAATGTTTTAAGGTTTATTAGGTATGGTCTTGGGCTTTTGGTAAAATAACTGTTTGAAATATAATTGTATTTCTCTTAATCAAGTTGTAAATTTGATTAAGAGGAGTGGCTGATCAACAATTGATATTAAGAAAATGTATTTTGATCATATAACTCCAAATAAAGTATAAATGAGGTATTTTAATAATCTTTAAACGAGCATAATTAATAACTCAATCTAAACTTCAGGCATATGTTCATAGACTCAATCGAAAAAGTGGCAACCTTCACAAGGCCAATTCATTCAATATTGAGAACCTACTCTGGAAAGCAAATTATTCCAGGTTCTGCGACAATATTTTTTGTTAATGATGAGGGTTATGCCATTACTTGTAAACATGTAATCGATCTCCTTGCAGGCTCAGACAAGTTAAATAAAATTTATAATGATTTTAAAGCTGAAAGGGACACGTTGCCAAGAGACAGTAGGTTTAAAAGGAATTTAAAGGGACTAGAGATTAAATACAAATTTAATAGTGATACAATAGTTCAAATAAAAAACACTTTTCTTGACTGTGTAGATTCAATGTCAGGATTTACATGGAAAATACATCCAAATTATGATCTGGCAATACTTAAGTTTAATGATTTCAAAACATTAATATACAAAGACTTTGCAATATTTAAAAAAGATCATGATTCAATTAAACAAGGTGAATTTTTATGTAGACTTGGATTTCCATTTCCAGAGTTTAATAACTTTAAATACAATGCAATAACCGACGATATTGAATGGACTAATACAGGAATAAATGTATCACCAAGGTTCCCAATGGAGGGAATGGTCACTAGATTTTTGGCAGAAAACAACAAACGTTATGGAATTGAGCTAAGTACACCGGGTCTAAAGGGTCAAAGTGGAGGTCCTCTATTTGATGAGAAGGGAATAGTATGTGGAATGCAATTTTCAACAAAACATCTGCATCTTGGTTTTGATTTAGTTGATAAAGAAATAATGGTCAATAATAAAGTAAAAAAGGTTTCTGATTATTCTTTTGTCCACCTTGGACAATGTATTCATGTGGAAATTATTAAAGATTTTTTGACTGAAAATAAAGTGAAGTTTTATGAAGAATAATAATAACTACGCAAAACACGGACGGCTGAAAAAGGACTAATAGGTTTATAGGTTATTTTGTATCAGTAAGCAATTCATTATTCAGTTGGTATAAGATCTTTATTTTGAATGAGCCATTCATTAAAAGTGAGCAACGACGGATTTAACGTGCGGGATAATTCAAGGTCTCTTGATTTGCAGTATTCCTTCTCAAAGTCGCGTTTAAACTGGAACATATTTCCCATATCTTCGGCACCCGGAAATCCAAAACTGCGATAAACTTCCGGCGTAACAGAGTTGTAAACTACCTCCTTGCCCAGCACACGGGTAAATTCCCATGCCATCTGTTTTGCAGTTAAATGTTCACCGGCTATTCCTACTGTCTTTCCTATATATTTTTGTCCTGCTCTGAAAATTCCCAAAGCGCAAAGAATTTGAAAAGGCTGAGAAATACTATAATAAAGCTATAGGTGCAGGCCATAAACGAACTGAGGATGATGATAGTTATATTGCCTTTATATATAAAGAACCCTGACAGGAGAAAAGAGGCATTCTCGATTTTAAATAATTCAATACAACGGGATGAAAATTCATTAAAAAGCACCGTTAATGCCTGGATGTTTAAACTCATAAAACTTCGCCTTGCTTCTGCCTATGATATCCTGGATGAAAAAGCCTCCCTTCTAGCACAGGTAAGTAAGATGGAGCAACGAGGAGAAATAGATCTGTGATTCATTAGGTTTTACGACCACTTAGAAATTAACCAGGTAAAAGGTGTTCGGGTTGCTCTCTTTATGGTGCATTGCAGAATACATAGACTTCAGGTATGCAACTCTTATAGCAACTCAATCTCTGGATTCTCAAGAACCACTGAAAACCAACAGTGATAATTCCATTCACCATGTCTCTCTCAGGAAGGATCTTGGTGGATGGTTTTATTATTAAACTAATAAAATTGATTTTAACTTAAACAAGTGTAACTTTGATCACAAGAGAGGAAAAGCCAAAATAACTTTAACAATCTATTTGTAATAGGCAAGTGTACTTTTATTACTTAATTAAATGAGCTATCTGAAGTTATAAATGATATGAAAAGACATTTAATGATTAGCATATTATTATTTAGTAATCAATTAATTTGGTCACAAGAACATGGTATAACATTAATCTCAATTATAGTTGACAGTGCAACAATTGAATTGTACAAAGAAAGTCATGCATTATTGATTGGAGTTTCAAAATATATAAATTTGCCTAATTTACCTGGAGTAAAAAAAGATATGCAGCTCCTAAAACCAGCCCTTGAAAAACATGGGTTTAATGTTATTTTAGTAGAAGACCCTACAAAAGCTGAAATAGAAAAAGCGATAGTAGATTTTATATCCAAATATGGTCAAGAAAATCAAAATAGACTTTTAATTTATTTTGCAGGACATGGACATACGATTACAACAAATTATGGAGAAGACCTTGGATATATCGTTCCGTCTGACGCACCAAATCCAAAGGTTGATTTGGCAGGATTTAAGAGTATAGCAATGCCAATGTCTCAAATTGAAATATATGCGAAACAAATAGACAGCAAGCATGCACTTTTTTTATTCGATGCATGCTTTTCAGGTTCTCTTTTTACCATGACGAGAGCAATTCCAGATGCAATTAGCTACAAAACATCAAATCCAGTTCGTCAATTTATTACAAGTGGTAGTGCTAATGAAGAAGTATCAGATGAAAGTATTTTTCGTCAACAATTTATTACCGCTATTACAACAGATTATGCAGATGCAAACAAAGATGGATATCTTACAGGTAGCGAACTTGGAGAATATCTTCAAACAAAAGTGACATATTATAGCTACAATTCACAACATCCCCAATATGGTAAAATCAGAAATCCTAATTTAGATAAAGGAGATTTTGTTTTCATAGCCCCAAGTAGTTCAAAAGGTGTAATTATACACCCAGTCTCAGTTCCTAAAATACTTAGAACTAAAAAAATAAATAAATATCCTTTTCAAGGTCTATTCCTTCAGATGAATACTGGATTTGCTAGCACAGGATATAATATAAAATCGTCACTTTTTTATAGTAGCAAATTTTTGAATAATAGATATTGTTTAGGGTTAGAAGCTAATTTTATATCTACTGATTATACTCAGGAAATTGAGACATTCCCAAATCTAACCCAAACCAGAGTAAGCTCTTATACATATAGATCGATAGGATTCTATAATCGATTATATCTCTTCCCTCAAAATCAATCAATTGTTAATCTATATCTTGGTAGCTCAGTATCGTGGAATGATTGGCAATTAGAACTTGGATTGCGTCCATTCCTCACAAAAAAAATAATGTTAGAATTACAAGCTAACTATTTAACGCATTATGGGAAAATTCAAAATATAAAATTTAGTCCTTTCGGAAACTCAGAAAAAATTGAAGAGATGAATTTATTTAAAAATATTTATTTTGGATTCAACATCCTATATTTTATATCATTTTTATGAAGACAATATTTTACATTTTATTCTTGACAATATTACTTGGTTGTAGTAAATCCGAACCAGATTTCAGTATTCCATTTACTGACCAATCTGTTTTTAAAAATGCTAAATATATCCAGGTTCCTTTGTACGCTTATAAAGATAATTCTAATGGAAAAACTTATACTTTTCAAGGTACAAGCAATGATTTAATTTCTGTATCAAATCCTCAGGATAGATCCTTTATTCACATAATTCCATATAATTATTACGACACGATTTCAAACCATCCGGTATTTGCTTGGGAAAAAACAGGTTCAAAAAATGTTATGGTTGCTATTTTTAACGAGAGAATATCAATTGATAATGAAAAACAACAAATTAAAAATATCAATGCTATTGTTTGGGCTTGGAATACTGGTATGTCAACAGGCCAGGAAGGTGCGATTAGTTATAATAATGGATGTGATGTAATTGATGGAGTAATTCAATATAATATGTCCCCGACGCCGTTGGAAAATAGTAGTGATTATATTTTAGCAATTTGGGCATGGGACGAATATGCAGAACAAATAGCTTATTCAAGCCGTGAAATTCCCTTTGTAGTTGAAAAGTAAATGGTGTTCTGATTGCTCTCTTTATGTTAAAGCTTTTTCATCCATTTGAGTTAATTCATGTATGGGTGGTTTATATTTGAAATAAATACAAATGGTAAAGTTGTCCGAAAGGATTCTTACTGGAAAATAGTCGAGAGATAAATAAAGTAATTAAGTAATCAATAAAATTTGGCAAGAAATAAAATTATTTCTATCTTGAAATGGCAGACCTTCGTGAATAGATTAGTACGAATGCATAACACGCTATAGATAAGTTGCTTGTCCTGGTTTTTGCAATTCAGTATCCCAATTCCCCAAAAATGTCATCTAATAGAATTAATCAACTGACAGGATTTTTGAGGGCACGGTTGCTAATAATACGCCATACAAACAAACGCCATGAACAGAAACTTCACAAACCATATATCGTTAGCCGTACGGTTGGCAAACCAGCAAAAATATTTACTCTTTTTTCTTATTTATGAGGAAACTTCGCATAATCAGCCATCCCCTGAAAGTCCACCACAATCACACTTTCATCACCAACAACCCAGGCGTCATGTCCCGATGGTAGAGAGACAACATCTCCCGGTCTGCAAGTTAATTCGGTTCCGTCATCCATCAGAACCTGCATAATTCCTGCAACTTGATATTGGAAATGTGGAGCTTCACAACTTTTTGTTTTTGCGATTGGCTGAACGGATGTGGACCATTTCCATCCAGGTTGGAATATTCCGCGTCCGATTGTAGAGCCGTCAATTTTAATCAATTCAAGACGTCCTTTAGGAAATTCTCTGATTTCATCAGGTTTTCCAAAACTCTTTAATTCTGTTGTTTTCATAATTAAATAATTTGAATTTATTATTAAAAATTGTAACTTTAAATCAATTGGAGTTATATATATACTTTTATCGTAATTAAATATTTGAATTACAAATTTGAATTTTTAATATTAAACAAATGATTTTGGTAAATGTTTATTAATCTAGAAATTCTAATATTATCTATCATCAGAAATATAAAAAACCTAGTCAAGTCTCGATCGCGAGCATAAAGCATGGTTCTTTATGGATGTTGTCAACTTAAAAATCTCAAGAACCACTGAGAATTAACAGTACAAATCCATCCAGCTGAGTTAATTATTGGGAGGATAAAAATAAATTTGACTTGTGTTATTGTCTTTCGTAACTTTATCAAAATTAACTTGATTTGAAAAATACTATTCAATAACTTGGGTATTCTTTCTATTTATAAACTTTAAAAAGGAGGTGTCAGATGAAACTCAAAACCTTAATGACAATTAACTCGATCGTAGCAATTGTATTCGGTGTTACATTTGTTATTGTACCAACACAAGCTTATTCGTTATATGACATCACAGCGGACGAGCAATTGATATACATGGGACGACTCTTTGGATCTGCTCTCATCGGATTTGCCTTATTGACTTGGATGGCAAGAAACGCAACTGATTCCGATGCTCGGAGAGCTATTGTTTTAGCCCTTTTCATTGCCGATGCCATTGGCTTTGTTGTAGCTCTTATTGGACAACTTAGCAGCGTCGTGAATACGGTTGGCTGGTCAACTGTTGCTATTTATTTGCTACTTGCATTTGGTTTTGGATATTTTCAGTTTTTCAAGGCTGCTTCGTCGCAAGCATAGAACTTAAAAGAGCGATCAGATTCTGAATTATTGACATATTAATATGTAGGCAAACGAATGTAGATTGCAATATTGCAGTCTAATTAATTAGTAATTATTCACTTTTTTGACGCCAATTTACATTGTTGTTTATGAGTAACCCTATCGTTTAATCTGTGATAAGATGTTCGGGTTGCTCTTTTAAATCAGTAAGATATCTTACTTCTACTCAGATTGATTCCTGGAAGGATAGATCTTAATTTGGAATAAAGGCCTTCGGATATGCTCTCTTTATGTTGCATTGCAGAATACATGGGTCTAAGGTATGCAACATAAATCGCAACCCTCACTGTAGATTAATTCTCGCCTGCGGCATGCAATTTTAATCGGCACTCGTGGGTTTGCATAATGCAATATTTCATGACACAGCAAGGCCAAGCCCTCCGGGTTATTGCATAAGCCTTGCTTTAGCCCTGAAATAACCCCACTTCATATGCCGAAAATTGTCTGCTACTCGCGACGGCTTGAGCAAAAATGAAGCTGGTTGAGGGTATTTAGCAAGTAGAAGCATGACAAATGATATAAGATCTTTAAGGGAAGGTATTGGACTTAAGAACGAAAGGTTATTTAGATGCCAAAATAAAATTGACTTTGGTCTTTTGATAGCTTAACTTTGTTTAAGAATATGTTTGACAAACTTTGATGTGAATAGAGATTCTAGAAATTCACATATATACATTATGAAACCCACATATTATGCTAACACAACCGACCCCGCTTCAGCGGGTGAGCTCAGCGAAGCTAAACACTTATAAATATAACTTTATCAACATGTGCGGTTCTCCCGCCTAATCGGGACAAGCTATCATACCTTTAAAATCAAAATTATATTATGATGAAACGGAAAATTTATCAACTTGTAGAAAAGAGCTGAGACATAGTTAGGATTCAATTTATCTAATTTTCTTTTACTCTTTTGATTTATTACAAACATATTTAATAGCCTTTGTCCAATTTCCCATTATTATCTAATTACAATCCATTGTAAAATAAACATTTGGACTGCCAGTTGTATCTACTATAATGCCAGTTGGAGGAAATGGCATTGTCCATACGCAAACTTTATATAAAGAAGGCATAGACACAATAGTCAAATTTCCTATTGCGGTATTATTGGAAACATCCAGGCTGGTTAATAAATTCCCATCGCAAAACAAGCTATTAAGTGCAGGATTATTCGATAAATCCAGGCTGGTAAATAAATTGTACCCGCACCACAACCAATATAGTTTATTATTATTGGATACATCCAGGCTGGTTAATAAATTCCCCTCGCAATGCAAGTCATTTAGTGCAGGATTATTGGATACATCCAGGTTTGTCAATGAATTGTTCCTGCAATTCAAGACATTTAATGCAGGATTATTCGATAAATCCAGGTTTGTCAATGAATTGTTCTCGCACAACATCCAATTGAGTTCAGGAGTATTGGTTACATCCAGGCTGGTTAATAAATTGTTCGCACAATCTAAGTAACTTAGAGCAGGACTATTGGATAGATCCAGACTGGTTAATAAATTGTTCGAACAATCTAAGTAACTTAGAGCAGGATTATTGGATACATCCAGACTGGTTAATGAATTGTTCATGCCACTCAAAGTATTTAGTGCAGCATTACTGGATACATTCAGGTTTGTTAATTGGTTAGCTATGCAATATAAAGTATCCAGATTTACAAATGCTTCAATACCTTTCAAATCTGAAATGCTGCAGGAACTAACATCTAAAAAAGTTACCTCAGCTGCTTCATCGGGATTAATATTGCCATCGCCATTTTTATCGACACCTAGTATTATCAGAGCATTTAAAAAGTTATTATCCGGTATAATAACGTAAGGTTCAGTGCCTTTTTTGCATTGACTTAATACAGCCATAATCAATGATATTAGCAATACTTTGACTATTGTTTTCATAAGTGGCAAGGAAGATAGTTGCAATTCAAATTTATGACATTTTTAAGCTAAAGGCAAATTTATTTTACAGTAAACTAATTATTTAGGAGGCTATTAATTAAATATAAATAGTCGGTAATCGCTTATCGGTTATTATTAAATAAAGAAGCGGCATCTCCTGATTGAAAAGTCTCGCTGCATTAGTGCTGCGAAAGCTGCTAATAGAAGGGAATGCCGCTATATCAAATATCAGAAATATTCTGATACAATACAAATGAATCTTGCTTTAGTGAAGGCTAAAAATATGAAAGGAACCGGCGCAGTATTAAGCATTTCTGGTGCTGTGCCAGGAGGTAGTGGTATTGTACTGTTTTTCACTAGTCCACCTACACCTGATGGAAAGGCATATGAATGTAGAGGTGGTGGAGTTTTACTTACCAGGTTGGGATTAACGGCTGTTGAAATCCCCCTCTGGACAATTGGAGGGCATAAAAAAATGCATATTGATAACGCACTGGCTAAATTTAAAGTTTCAGCCTCAATAAATGGTATTGGATTAAAAATAAGATTTTAAAGTTCAAATAATTAAAATTGGTTTAAAATATTAGCAAGTAGGATGTTCTTCCGATAATGCAGCGAGGGTAAGTCCCCGGATAGCACTCCGGGGCTTACTGTTTTATAGAGTTATTAACAGGTATATTCAGAGTATGCTATATAGTAGAGCTGTATGCAAATTATATGCAAATGGGTAAAATAAAAAAGGAGTCAGATTGCTCTAACTCCTTGATTCTCATTTGTGGGGGATGAGGGATTCGAACCCCCGACCCTCTGCTTGTAAGGCAGATGCTCTGAACCAGCTGAGCTAATCCCCCGAAAAGCGAGTGCAAATATAGCTTACATTTTTATTTATTCAAAAAAATCTTTTAATATTTCATTTCTTTATAAATATCCTGAATATGCAATCTTAATGGGTTCTGAATAAGCTCTCATTATTTCGTCAAAATTAAACCCACATTCAGTTGGAAAAATCTGGTATTTGTCAAAATCAAGAATTTTAATGAGATGCATTTGCAACCTTTATTGTGGTTTAAATATCAATGATTTAAATGGTAAATTTTTAAAGCAATAAAATTGTATTTTCAAAAGTCATGTTTTTATGTTGATAGCCGATGGAAAATATAGTACTACAGGTGTTTAAAATTTATCTATATTCGCTTTTAAGAGTGATTGAGTAAGAAATCTGTAGCTCAAAAAGAAAATCTATAAACTGTAGAAATCTATTTGTTTGATATATTGAGCATTATACATTAGGAATTGAAAAAACTGAACCTGAACAATATGAGACGTATAGTATTTATTTCATCCCTAATCATGAACATTTTATGCTTCTTTATGGCTTCTGCTTATCCGCAGTCAGGTCCGGGAGGAGTTGGGAACAGCACATCATTCCAATAATGTGACAATTTTAATTTATTATTTAAAACTATTGAACAACTAAAAAGCATTGTTATAAGTCTTGTTATTATGGTGAAAATACATGCAAATTGTCAGGTAACAGTTGAAAAAAAATCATTACATTCGCTATTGTAAGTAGTTGATTTGATGAATCTGTAGCTTAACAGGATGTGTTTTAACTTTGTTAGTTATATCTACTTGATATATTGAAGATTGCATTTGAGTAAGTAATATTTGAACCTGAACAATATGGAATCTAAAAATCTGGTATCTAAAGCAATGTTGATTTATTTTGACTTTTTTTTGCTTCCATTTAAAGATACCGTACCTGTGAAATATTGGAAAAATGATGGGACTCCTGCCTTCTTCAGAAAGTTGAATATGTTTATTCTATTCTCTCTTTTCGGATTAAATCTTTTTTCGCAGAGTTACAATATTGATGATTATAATGGACTGATGGTTAATACCTGTGGCGGAATTTTTTATGACAGCGGCGGTCCTTCTCTTAATTATACCTTTAATGAAAATAATACTGTAACTTTCTGTTCTCAAAGTGGTGAAAACTTAAGATTTGACTTTTACAACGTATTCATCAGATCAGGTGATGTATTAAATGTATATGACGGACCAAATACCTCTTCTCCTCTTATTGGATCGTACTCAGGTGATATTTTTACAGGAAGCCTTCCTCCCTTCAGGATTAACTCTTCGGGCACCTGTCTGACATTTAATTTTAGATCAAATGTTTTTTTTGACAGAAGTGGATGGTTTGCAGATATATCTTGTGTTTCTTGTTCTCCTCCAGTTACAACTCCTATACTCCCCTCAATTACAGGAGTTTGTGCAGGTACAACAATTAATTATTCTGTAGTAGATCATCCTGGTTCGACTTATAACTGGACGGTTGAAGATGGTACCCCGTCAAGCGTAATCGGAGGTGCTAATAATATGGATATTACATGGGACCTGCCCGGTGGTGTTACCGGAAAAATAAGAGTTGATGAGGTAACCACTTGTGGTTTAACTGATTTCAGTGAACTCGTTGTAGATATATACCCTCTGCCAGTAGTTGATTTCAGCGGACTTAATTCAAGCTATTGTATTGATGCAACCGCGGTAACACTTACCGGAAATCCTGTCGGCGGAATATTCAGTGGTCCCGGTATAAGTGGTAATATCTTTACCCCTTCAGCAGCCGGAATCGGAACTCACAATATCCTCTATACCTATACTGATCCGACATCTTCCTGTTCAAATCAGAAAACAATTCAGACAACTGTCAGTATGCCTGCTGTTTTCAATGTTGGAGCTACTGCCAATTCTTATTGTTCGGGAGGTTCCGGTGTCGATATTACATTAAGTGGCTCTGAAGCAGGTGTGAATTACCAGCTGGAGCATGATGGTGCAAATGAAGACCCTCCTCTCGCTGGGACCGGCTCACCCCTTGCATGGAACAACAAAACAAGCGGTGTTTATACGATTGTTGCTACAAATGCTTCTTCTTTTTGCACCATTAATATGACAGGTTCTCAGGTTATTTCGGAAAGTCCTTCACCATCTCCATCCTTATCGGGAAATAATAATGTATGCCCGAATGCTGCCGGTATAATTTATTCAACACTATTCGTTGCCGGCAACACTTATAACTGGCTTGTCGCCGGAGGAACCTTAAGTGGTTCAGGTAATAGTATTACAATCAACTGGGGTGCTACAGGTCCGGGTACAGTAAGTGTTACAGAAACAATCACTGCAACGGGATGTTCCGTAACTACTCCGGATTATACAGTACAGATAGTGGATGTTGTGGCGCCGGTCATTTCCGGTTGTCCTTCGAATATAAATGTACCCAACGATCCGGGCAACTGTTCAGCATTTGTAACATGGTCGGAACCAACAGCAACAGACAATTGTGTTGGTGCTATGACATACACTGCACGTACCCATGCTCCGGGCAGTACCTTTAGTGCAGGAGTGACCAATGTAGTCTACACTTTCACAGATGCAGCAGCTAATACATCCACATGCAGTTTTACCGTCATAGTAAATGATTCCGAGCTCCCGGTTGCCCTGTGCAAGAATATTTCAGTACTTCTTGATGCTTTTGGGAATGCAACTATTACAGCTGCCCAGGTCGATAACGGATCTTCAGACAATTGCGGTATCGCTTCAACTTCTGTTACTCCGAATACTTTCAACAATTCTGATATCGGACCTAATACTGTAACCCTGACAGTGACTGATAATAGTGGAAATATTTCTACCTGCAATGCAATTGTTACTGTTTTGGATAGTGATACTCCGGTAGCCCTCTGTAAAAACATAACTGTCAACCTTAATGCTGCAGGTACTGTCAATATTACAGGTGCGGATGTCGATAACGGCTCAAATGATCCTGATGGAATTGCAAGCCTCGTAGTAGCTCCGAGTACTTTCTCATGTTTGAACATAGGCCCAAACAATGTTATATTAACCGTTACTGATAACACAGGTAATAGTTCGACCTGTAATTCTATAGTTACTGTAGTAGATAATTTTATGCCAACCATCAGTTGTCCGGGTAACTGGAATACTTTTACCAATCCAGGGATCTGTGGAGCAGTGGTAAACTATCTAGCTCCTGTTGTTACAGATAATTGTTCAGTAATTGTTACTGCGCAAACCTCGGGCTTTGCAAGTGGATCAGTCTTTCCGGTTGGTACAACTACAAATACTTTCCTGGTAACCGATGGGAGCGGAAATACAGCAACATGTTCATTTACAGTTACTGTAACAGATAACGAAGATCCGGTTATAACACTTCCTGTACCTCCTGTAATAAATTCTGTTGCCGGGTGTCAGGCTCCGATTCCAGCCATAGCCGCAACATTTTCAGATAACTGCACACCTCTGGGAAACCTGGTTGTTAGCCAGTTACCTGTTGCGGGTACGATGGTAGGTTTGGGTATAACTACTGTAACAATTACTGCCACTGACCTTACAGGAAACAGTGCAAGTTCCAATATTGATGTAATTGTTGTTGATGGCACAAAACCTGTCATTACAACTCCAGCCGACATAACTCTTAACCTTAACAATAACTGTCAGGCACTTGTTCCTGATTTCTTAGGATCTCTGGTTGTGTCGGATAACTGCACTGCCTCCGGTGCAATAACAAAAACTCAGACTCCGGTAGCAGGTACCATTATTACCGGTGTTTCTTCCACAAATATTCTTATTGAAGCCACTGATGCAAGCGGTAATAAAGAGAGTGTTACAGTCCTCTTTATAACTAAAGATGTTACACCTCCTGTTGTCTTATGCAGGGGAGGTATCAATCTTTATCTGGATGGCTCTGGAAATGCTACCTTAAATGCTTCAGCTGTAGACAATGGTTCCAGCGATAATTGTTCCGCTGTCTTAAATCTGTCATTAAGTAAGATTGCTTTCAACTGTTCTGATATCGGGGCTCCTGTCTCAGTTATACTTAACGGGAAAGATGCTTCATTAAATTCATCTACATGTACATCTCTGGTAACTGTTCTGGATACTGTAAAACCAGTAGTAAATGTCAAAACCTTTAACCTTGTTCTTGGTCCAACCGGTACAGGAACTTTGCTGCCTGCAAATGTTGATAATGGTTCATTCGATAATTGTGGTCCTATTACCCTTTCTGTTGCTCCAAATACATTCAATTGTGGAAGTCTGGGATCCAGGATTGTTGCACTTACTGCGTTAGATTCACATGGTAATTCCAGATCAAAAAATGTTCAGATAACAGTATCTACATCATTGAGTATAGATGCTATGTCATTGAGTAGTTGTGATCTGGCAGCTCCTTTTGCACTTTATTCATCTACTGTTACCGGTGGCAATGGAACTTATTCATATTTTTGGGATGGACTCGAGGATAATGTAAATCCATTTGTGTTTCTTGATTTTATTCCCCCGTTCATACATTTCACCAATACAAGTAATGTTGCAACTCCATACTTTAATAATCTCATGCCGAATGGCATATATCATATCCGTTTGGTAGTCACCGATGGAAACACCTGTAAGGACACCTTAGAGATGGTATTTAACAAAGACGCTGGTTTTATATTTAATAATGTTACAACAAGGTTTTCAGATGCCTGTGCAGGAGAGATTAAGACATACTCTGTTGCTTCCGGTTCGACTACATATTCATGGAATGTAACTAATGGTACAATCCTTACACCAATAAATACAAATACGGTTGATGTTCAATGGAGTAGTGCTTCACCAGGTGTTTTGGTTGCAAATATGACAAAAACTGATCTTTTTGGAAACGCTTGCGGTTCATCAGTTGTAGATACCGTTACAATACATTCAATTCCTTTACCCGCTTTTAATAGTCCTGTTGTATCGGTATGTTCAAATTCTGAATACACTTATACGCTTACAAATACCTATTCTTCTTACAGCTGGACAGTCACAAATGGTGTTATCACTGTCGGAGGTAATCCAGGTGATAATTTTGCCAGAGTGAGATGGGGTGCTTTTGCGGCAGGTAACATATCTGTACAGGTAGCCAATGGCAGCGGTTGTACAAATACAGCTGCAACAGCAGTAACAATTAACGCAGTTCCTAATCCCACTCTCACAAGTTCTGATGCCGATAACACATTCTGTGCAGGGACTAGTATTGCGTTTTCAGCCAGTGGCGGTAATAGCTATGACTTCAGGGTTAATGGGACGAGTGTACAGAACAGTGTATCTGCAACATATACTACTCCTTCACTTACCAATGGACAGGTAGTTGATGTATTAGTCACCAACGTAAGTGGATGTACTGTTACTTCAGCAGGTATCACCAATACTGTTATTGCTTATCCAACACCTACCCTAGTCAGTTCCGATGCAGACAATACATTCTGTGATGGTACCAGTGTTATTTTCACTGCAAGTGGAGGAACTAACTTTAATTTCAGAGTTAATGCTGTGACGGTCCAGAACAGCGGAGCACCGACCTATACCTCATCAGCGCTTACGAACGGTCAGGTAGTGGATGTTATTGTTACAAATGCAGGTGGCTGCAGCACTACTTCAGCAGGTATAGCAAATACTGTTGTTGCATTACCTACACCGGGGATTACAAGTTCTGATGCAGACAACTCATTTTGTGCAGGCACAAGTGTTATATTTACTGCCAGTGGAGGCACGATCTATAATTTCCTTATTAACGGAGTGAGTGTTCAGAATGGTTTATCCACTTCATATACCACAACTGCTCTTACCAACGGACAAATAGTTGATGTAATAGTGACCAATGCAAGCAGTTGCAGTGCAACCTCAACAGGTATTACCAATATTGTTGTCGCTCTGCCGGCAGCAACACTTACAAGTTCGGATGCAGACAATATGATCTGCACCGGTACAAGTGTCACTTTCACTACGACTGCGGTAGGGGGGACTAATTATAACTTCAGAGTCAATGGAACCAGTCTACAGAACGGTGGTTTGACAACATATACAACCACAACACTGACTAACGGCCAGATAGTAGATGTAATAGTCACGAATGCCGGTGGTTGTACTTCAACCTCAGCAGGAATCACAACTATTGTTACGCCCCTTCCGACAGCATCAATAAGCTATTCTGGTACACCTTATTGCAGCACAACAGGTGCAGGACAAGCTGTGACCTTAGCAGGTAATTCAGGGGGTGTATATTCCTCTTTACCTGCAGGATTATCACTTGATGCTATAACAGGAGCAATCAACCCAAGTGCCAGTTTAGCAGGAATATATACAGTTACTTACACTATTCCGGCAGCAGGTGGATGTGGTATTGTAACTACGAATTCAGCGGTCACAATAACACCATTACCTGTGGCAACATTTAGTTATTTTGGAACCCCGTATTGTTTTAATGCAGCCAATCCATCCCCGACATTCAGCGGAGGAGGTATAGCAGGTACATTTTCATCCACTGCAGGCCTTGTGTTTATAAGTACGGCAACCGGACAGGTTAATTTATCATCGACCACACCAGGAACCTATTCAGTAACAAATACAATAGCAGCAGCAGGTGGTTGTGGCATTATATCAGCAACAAGTCCGATAACAATTGCTGCTGTACCGACAGCAACAAGCACCCAGACCGATGTCTTATGTTTTGGAACATCCACAGGAGCAATAGACATTACAGTTGGCGGTGGTACTGGTCCTTATACTTATATCTGGACTGGTAATGGAGTTGTCCCGGCGTCTGAAGATCAGTACGGTTTATCAGCAGGATCATACTCAGTGATTGTAACCGATGTCAACAGTTGTTCAGCCACTGTTTTGGCTGTTACAATCACTGAACCTGTTACAGCACTCACAGGTAGCATTACATCTCAGACGAATGTATCAATATTCGGAGGTAATGACGGATCTGTTACAGTTGCAGGTTCTGGTGGCACTGGAACTTATCTGTATAAACTTGATGCAGGTACATACCAACTCTCAGGTACTTTCTCAGCACTCACAGCCGGATCGTATAGTGCAACAGTTCAGGATATCAACCTTTGTACTTTTAATATTCCTGTGATAATAACTCAGCCTATACCTCCATTATCAGGAAACATCACAACGCAAACCAATGTTGCTTGTTTTGGTACTTCAACCGGAAGTGTTACAGTGGCCGGTTCCGGTGGGGTGACTCCTTATGAATATAAGCTGGATACTGGATCGTATCAGTCTTCTGGTACATTCGGAACTCTGGGGACCGGAACCTACACATTAACTGTCAGAGATGCCACCCTCACTACATTTGATGTGAGTGTGACAATCACTCAGCCTTCTGCAGCTGTCGGAGGATTTATTAATTCCCAGACCAATGTTCTCTGTTTTGGCAGCAATACGGGGAGCGTGACTATATCGGGGTCGGGAGGTACATCTCCATACATTTATAAACTGGGGGCAGGATCATATCAGGCTTCGGGGACTTTTGGAACCCTTACAGCCGGTTCCAAAACTGTTACAGTACAGGATGCAAATCTTTGTACATTCGATGTAGTAGTAAACATTACGCAGCCTCTTGCAGCTTTCGCAGGAAGTATTATTAGCCAGACCAATGTTTCATGTATTGGGTCAACGGACGGATCTGTTGCGGTGACAGGTGCTGGAGGAACTTCACCTTATGAGTACAGTCTGAACGGTGGAATATACCAGGCTTCCGGTATATTTAACGGTCTCGATGCCACAATATATACCATTACGGTTCGCGATGCAAATCTTTGTACAGCGAATGTTTCGGTTACTATTAAAGAACCTGCAGCACTTTCACTTGCTCATACTAAGAAAGATGTTTCCTGTCCGGATGATTCTGACGGCAGTATTACACTTTCCATCACTGGGGGTACTCCAACTTATATCGTAATTTGGTCTGATGGTGTCACAACTGTGGACCGGATAGATATCACTGCAGGCACTTACAGAGTGGTTGTTACCGACATGAATGGATGTCAAGCATCTCTCGATGTAGTTGTTGGTGTTATTGGCTCAGAAGATTGCCTTAAAGTTAATCAGATCATTACTCCTAATAATGATGGATTTAATGATACCTGGAAGATAGAGAATATAGATCTTTTCCCGGATGCTGAAGTCTTTGTATTCACCAGGTGGGGTAAACTTGTATTTAATACTAAAAACATTTCGGCAAATGAATGGGATGGTACATTTAAGGGGAGGCTTTTACCCACAGATTCATATCATTATATTCTTCATCTTAATGACAGATCTGAACCTAGGTCAGGTGTAATAAGCATAATCAGATAATTATTATAATATTTCGAAGATAAAAAGTATGAGATATTTAAGAAGTATATTACCAGCGATTGTTCTTAGCTTCATTTTTGGAGTGTCCGTAGCGCAACAGGTACCAATGTATAGCCAGTACATCATGAATGGGTTCCTGGTTAATCCATCTTTTGCCGGACGGGATGGTTATACTACTATTAATCTTACGGTCAGAGAACAATGGGTTGGAATGGCTGATGCCCCAAGTACCTATGCTGCCAGTTTTCAGACACGTCTTCTGAAGAACAGTTACATTTCAAAATCAACTTCCGTACGAAAGAAGCTGATAAAACCAACAAAAGGTGGTAATGTGGGTCTTGGTGGATATATATTTAACGATAACAATGGTATTATGAAAAGAACCGGAGCCCAGGTTGCTTATGCATACCATATTCCAATGGGTAATACCGAGGAGTCTCCGAATTCTCTTTCCTTTGGACTTGCAATGACTGGCTATCAGTTTTCTATAAATACCGATGGTTTGATCTACGATCACGATGACCCATTGCTGAATTCATACGACCGATCAGTCTTTATTATGGATTTTAACTTTGGGACAAGTTACACTACATCAAAGTATTATGTCGGATTTGCGATGACCAATTTGCTCAGGGGTTCGTTATTATTTGCCGATACCTCCATCACAAAAAGAACTGAACTTGGACATTATTTTCTGACAGGTGGTATTAAGTTTCCACTGGCTGCTGATTGGATCCTTGAACCATCGGCCTTCATTAAATCATCGGATATGTTATTCAAATCAATACAATTAGATCTGACATCGAGAATCTATTATAAGAATGACTATTGGGTTGGTTTGTCATGGCGTACCAATGATGCCATAATCATGATGATGGGCTTGAAATACGACAAGTTTTATTTTGCCTATGCTTTCGACTTTACATTAACCGACATTCGAAAACAAAGTTTCGGTACTCATGAGATTACACTAGCTGTTAAATTTGGTGAAAGCGCCAGGAGATACCGTTGGATAAATTCATTTTAATTGCAGGGGAACCCAATTTACCCCTAAAGAATTATCTTAAACTATATGTCAAAAGGTATCGATTCATGTATAACTGTTACTCTTGTGCTGCTGACAATAATGAGAAACAGTGGATATTCACAGGATGTCAGAATTCAGCCTGTCAGAATGATGTTTTATAATGTTGAAAACCTTTTCGATATTTATGACGATACGCTTAAAGATGATAATGACTTCCTTCCGGAAGGTTTGATGAGATGGAATTTTCCCAGATACAACAAGAAAATCAATTCGTTGTACAAGACTATCGTATCAGCGGGGGAGTGGAACCCTCCGGCAGTGGTTGCTTTTTGTGAAGTGGAAAACAGGAAAGTACTTGAGGATCTTGTTTATGGTACCTATTTGTTAAAATATAACTATGGAATTATCCATGAGGAATCTCCCGATCAGAGAGGTATTGATGTTTGTCTGATTTACAGAAAAGATTGTACCAATATTATTGACTACAGGTACTGGATTCCATCCGGGCTTAAAAGTGAAGACTTTACTTCCAGAAGTATCCTTTATACTAAACTGGTGATCTCTACAGATACTGTTCATCTTATTGTAAACCATTGGCCTTCAAGAAGAGGAGGTGTGCTTGCCATGGAAGGTCTCAGAATGAAAATAGCTGCAATGGTCAGAGAGAAGGCTGATTCGATAGTGGAAAGAAGCTCGGCGAGAGCAAAGATTATTATTTTAGGTGATTTCAACAGTACACCAGATGACCAGGAGATGAACTCACTGGTTGCTCCGGCTGAATCCGGCATTTTTCTGGTGAATCTTTCAGAAAAGCTGGCAGTTGATGGCCAGGGTACATATCGTTACATAGGAACATGGGAAATGGTTGACCAGGTAATAGTATCGGACAAACTTTTAACCTCTATTAAGGGTCTGTATACAGATGTAAAGATGTTAAGTATTTTCAAGCCTGATTTTCTTCTGAGAAAAGACCCCAAATATCCGGGTTTCACTCCTCTGTCAACGTATCGTGGATACAGGTACCAGGGGGGATATAGCGACCATCTTCCGGTATTACTCGATCTTAAGTTCAGATAGGCTGATCAACAGGAGTCAGTCCGATCTCCACTCCCTTTTCCAGCATTAGCTTTCTGGCAGGTTCTTGTTCGTTAGGGATTATCCCATCAAGTATAGCTTCCCTGATAGCATTCTTAATAATTCCAACCTCTTTTCCGGGGTTTATTCCAAAAGCCATAATAATCTCACTTCCATTAATAGGCGGCTGGAAGTTCCTAATCGCATCCTTTTCTTCAATCTCTTTCAGTTTATTCCTGACAAGTCTGAAGTTTTCAAGATGTTTTGTTTTTTTTGCCTCATTCTTTGATGTTATATCAGCCTCGCACAATATCATCAAATCGTCAATATCATCACTCGCTTCAAATAATAATCTCCTGATTGCAGAATCAGTTACTAACTCTTGCGAGAGTGCAATTGGACGGAGATGAAGATCAATTATTTTTTGAACATATTTCATCTTTTCATTCAGAGGAAGCCTGAGCTTTCGGAATATATCTGGAATCATTTTAGAACCGATATATTCATGCCCATGAAATGACCAACCGGTATCAGACGAGTATTTCTTTGTTACCGGTTTGGCAATATCGTGAAGAAGAGCAGCCCACCTAAGCCAAAGATTATCACTGTTTTTACTTATATTGTCAAGAACTTTGACGGAATGGTGAAAATTGTCTTTATGTGCCTTTCCTTCTTTTGTTTCCACTCCTTTCAGATGATCAAGCTCAGGAAAAATAATTTTGAGCAAACCTGACTTTTCAAGTAGAATTAAACCTTTTGAAGGATGCTCACTCATTATTATTTTATTCAGTTCAGTCACAATCCTTTCAGGAGAAATAATCCTGATCCTTTCAGTATTTTCTTTAATGGAATTGAATGTACTCTCCTCAATTGTGAAATTAAGCTGGGTGGCAAACCTGATGGCTCTCATCATCCTCAAAGGATCATCTGAAAAAGTCCTATCCGGGTCAAGAGGTGTTCTGATAATTTTCTTCTTAAGGTCATTAATACCTCCGAATGGATCAAGAAATTCCCCAAATGTATCTTTATTGATGCTTATAGCCAGTGCATTGATGGTGAAATCTCTTCTTTTCTGATCATCTTCGAGTGTTCCGTCTTCAACTATAGGTTTTCTTGAACCTCTGTCATATGACTCCTTCCGTGCGCCCACAAACTCAATCTCATAATCATCATTTCTGAACATTGCTGTACCAAAATTCTTGAAGACGCTGACTTTTATTCCAGGATTTATCTTTCTGGCTGCTTTACGGGCTATCTCAATGCCGCTTCCGATGACAACTATATCTATATCCTTATCAGAATGATCCCTTTTGAGAAGACAATCCCTGACCCAACCTCCGATAACATATGCTTTTACATTCTCAGATGTCACAACACCAGAAAGTGTCTCGAAAATTTTGTCATTAAGACATATATTCATATATAGATATGACAATTTGTTGAATATTCATGACAAAGTTACAATTAATACTCAATTTTGTTTAACTTATGATATTTATGGTTTATTGGCATAAAGGTTGTCAGGGAGATAAACAAACCGATGTTCCGGATGTTTAATAAATAAAAATGAAATGGTAGAGCATTTAACAAAAGAGACGTTTTTGAATAAAGTATTCAATTACGAAAAAAACAAAGAATGGAAATTTGAAGGCGAAAAACCGTGTATTGTCGATTTTTATGCAGATTGGTGTGGACCTTGCAAGATGGTAGCTCCGGTTCTTGAAGAGCTGGCAAAAGATTTTGATGGTAAAATTGATGTTTTTAAGGTTAATACCGAGGAAGAGCAGGAACTTGCATCGGCTTTTGGGATAAGAAGTATTCCTTCCTTTTTATTTGTTCCCCCTCAGGGTCAACCACAAATGGCAATGGGTGCATTACCGAAAGAAACATTTATTAAAGCATTCAAGGATGTACTTGGTGTAGAAAAATAAGCTGTTCGTCAAAAAATAGTTTATTTTTATTAAATATGTTGAAATAAATGAAACATTTTATGTCTAATTGCGTTTAATCACACAGAAGGTTGTAACATAACGTTACAAGAGTTTTTTTTCATAGATTTAGGTTTAGGGTAGTAAAGTAGTAAATCAGGACTTCGGTCCTGATTTATTTTTATACCAGGTCCTTAAAGATGCTGTTAATCTCCTCTTCTGTTGATCTTAATTTTTTCTGACATTGTTTGATCAGTTCAGAAGCACGTTTTACTTCAACTGATAACTTATCAACGTCCATATCTCCGCTCTCAATATTCCTGAGGATATCCTCAATCTCAGTTACCGCATTATTAAATGAAAACTCCTTTTTTGTCATACTCTTCAAATTTAAAACTGTCTTAAAATACCTTAAAAACTCAACAACATTTATCTTTTGTTATTAATAAACCCACCTCTTTCCCCACGACAAGTCGTGACAGGCTCTCACAGAAGGGGATTTTTCTTAATAGCTTTCTCCCATTCCCGGTCTCACCCTTTTTCGCCCAACCACTTTGCTTCTCACCGATCCGTAACTGAATTGGGTATCAATAAGATCATCTATTTTCGTCTGATCACTCTTTTTCAAAATTCTGCCATTTAACGAGGTAATAGAGTAACCTCTTTGCAGAACATTTTCAGGCTTCATAATTTTCAATGTGTTTTCCAAACCCTCTAACCTGATATTATTTCTGTTCAGAGCATTTAATGTCCAGTTAATAAAGCTCTGTCTGGTCCTTTCAAGTGACGTCTTTTTGCCGGATGAAAAAGATTTTACTGCTGAGATAAGTCTTGATTCCTGATTTACCGGAGTAAGGCTTGCTCTAAAAGTATATTCTTTACCAATATTAATGATTTCTATTGTTTTCCCGGAAAGATTATCTTTTATATCCGACATCATTATCTGGGCAAGAGCCAATAGTTTTATTTTGGATGTTTCAATCCGGTTTCTGTTCTTTTCGATGATTGTCCGTGAAATATCTTTAATCTCAGAACTCATCTCAATAAGTTGGTTTTCAGCCATGGCCACGCAATCGATAAGAAAATTAGCTACTGCAGTGGGTGTTTTAAGTGACTTATATGCTACCATATCGGTGACTGACATATCTTTATCATGGCCTATGCCGGTTATTACAGGTAAAGGAAACTGGGTAACATGATAGGCAATATTGTAGCTGTCGAACCAGCTTAGATCAGATTGTGAGCCGCCACCTCTGATTATCACTACCAGATCGAAAAGATGGGAGTTGGTTGCAATTTTATCAAGAGCACTTATTACACCCTGTTCAGTTTCTGCCCCCTGCATTGAGCTCTCGATCAATACAGTATTAAAAACGTATCCGAAACTATTTCCGGTCAGATGGTTAATAAAATCGGAATATCCTGCTGCATTCTTAGAAGAAATAATCGCAATTCTTTGAGGAACAATAGGAAAGTCAAGTTCCCTATTCATTGAAAGTACCCCTTCCTGCTCAAGCTTTTTTATAACTAGCTGACGTTTCATTGCCATTTCTCCTATTGTGAATGCAGGATCTATATCGGAGATTACAAGGCTCAATCCATATAACTCGTGATATTCAACTTTTGTTTTTACAAGGATATTGAGTCCCTCTCTTAGAGATTCTCCGGTAATATTTTCAAAGAATGACTTAAGGAATCTGTAACGGTTGCTCCATATTATTGCTTTTGCCCGTGCCCTGATATTTTTCTCATCTGGATGTTTTTCAATGAGTTCAAGGTAACAATGGCCGGTAGAGTTTTCTTTAATCTCTGAGATTTCAGCAATTACCCAATACATGTCAGGTAAAGCCAGATATAAAGAATCTCTTATGATCAGCTGTAATTCCGTTAGTGACAATTTTTCAGTCATAATCAGTTTCTTAGCTTAATAATCTTAAGCACATTGACACCAGTCCCTTTTATAAATCTGATGAAATAGATACCCTGCTCTTTATTCTGTAGTTCAGTAATACGAAGTGTTCTGCCTGCAAAATCCGAAAACTCCTTTCTGAACACAATTTTCCCTGTCATTGAAATAATCTCAATTGTAAGTTTTTCAGGTGGTTCGCGAAAGGTTATTTCAATATCGCCGGTTGTAGGGTTTGGACACGCAATCGATTCTTCATCAGGTATTTTAACATATAAATCTTCCAGTTTTTTCAGCGCAAGTACCATATCCGGAATCCCGTAGCCGTAAAGAGAGTCGGGTGAGTTATGCTTGTCAGCACTGGAGTGAAGAGCCTCTATAACATCGGCGTTTAGAGCCTGGGGGACAGCCTGCATGAGACATGCCGCCATTCCGCTAATAACAGGACAGGAAAAGGATGTGCCGTTTGATCTGTCTATGGAAGTTGGTGTTGTTTGTACAGGAACACTTACCCCCATTGCGACGTTATCAGGTTTAATTCTGCCGTCAGACGAAGGACCGGATGAGGAGAAAGTTGAAATAAAATTGTTTCCATCAACAGCTCCAACCGCAAGAACGCTATCTCCGTCTGATGGAAAGATAATACTTTTCCACTTCTTGTTCCTTTCATTCCCGGCACTGTTGACAACAAGAATTCCTTTTAATGCGGCAATATCAGCCACCCTGGTCACGAAGGTGCTATTCCCATCCAGATCGGAGTACTTATAATTAAGAGTAGAATCATCAAAATTGTAATATCCCAGTGATGAGGAAATTATGTCGGCTCCTGCACTATCTGCAAATTCGGCACCTGCAGTCCAGAAATCTTCTTCAACAGGGAACTCGGACTCTACATCTTCTGTTCTGAGGAGTAAATAATCGGCCCCGGGGGCTGTTCCTTCAATAAACCCAGGTATTTTTCCTGCAAGTACAGAAAGAACTGCAGTTCCATGATTATGAAAATTATTTACAAATCCATTATTTTCCACAAAATCATAAGTTGCCTTGATTCCTCTTCTGTTTCGAAGTTCATTCAGAGAAGAAATCTGATCGGCATTGATGAAGCCTCCGTCAAGAACGGCTATAAGAATACCTTTTCCATCATAACCTGAATTATGGAGCGGATAGCCATTAACCATTGTAACCGGACGGTCAAAAGGAGGGAGGTCGGCCTGTTCTATCTGAAAGTCGAGTTTATCATTAAAACTGCTCTTTTTACCGGGTGTTTTAACAATTTGAACATCACTTACAAATGGTAAATCAAGAATGGTGTTAATATCAGCGGGCCACAGTGTCTTGAACAGTGCAGTGTTCATCCATCTCGAAGTACAATGAAGTTTGAATCCTACGGCTGATATCTTATTAAGGTAGCCCATATAAACAGGTATGTCTCTGAAATCGGGTACAGGAATTCCGGCTTTTTGTCTGCGGTCAATAGCTCTGGTTGAAAGCAGATCTTCTGGGGTATAATTTCCTGTTGCATTCTCTCCTTTATCCCTGAAATGAACTCTGTAAAAATATAAATATGTTGATCCTTGGCAATACAACCAATTAGCTGAGGATAAAAGAAATAGTGTAAAAGCGATTTTCATTCCAATACCTTTTGAAAGATTGAAATCCTTCATTACCATATAACTCCGGTTTTCTCAGGGTCAGCAATTTTCCCCTTGTTTTTCTCAAGGAAGTCTAAATAGTCAGATTCATCAATATCCATCTGGCGGTCTTTTGTTACTCCTTCCAGGTATTCTAATTCATATTTAATGGTTCCGTCATCATTATAAATATGCCAGAATCCATCCCTTGTATCATTTTTGTATTGTCCTGAAAATTCAATTCTTCCATTTTCAAACCAGACCTCAAACCTGCCATTAATTTTGCCGTTCAGATAGTTTGATTTAAGGCAGATGGCACCATTGGGATAGTATTGTATCCATACCCCCTGCCTGATATCATGTTTAAAAGTGAGTCTCTCGGCAACTGTACTGTCAGGATAGAATTTAAGGGATGGACCGTTTTTGAGATTTTCTGAGTAGTATTCCTCACAGATACGATATCCCTTAATAATTGCGGAGAAGAATTGCCATTTCCCCTCTTTTATCTGGTTGATGTATTTCCCTTTTGAGGAGATATTGCCATTCGGGTGATAGATAGTTGCAATTGCCTCTTTCCCGTCGCTGTTGTATATGAGCAGGGACTTTAATGTTTTGTTTTCATAATATCTTCTGAACTCACCAACTGGATGATCGTCCTTAAATATCCCATCATACATAACATTTTCATTGGGATATTTTTTAATCCATTTTCCTTGTTTCCTTCCCTGCAGATCAGTTTTATTAATTTCTGTTTCAATCTGGCATGTTGCCATAGTTGAAATGGCTAGCAGAGATGCGATAGTAACTATATTCAGACACATATTAAAGAAACGCAAAATTTGATATAAAAGTACAAAAAATTCTCCCGCTGATAGCGCTGAACATCGCAGATTATTTATGCGGAACTCTTGAAACAGGAGAGGGTATTAAAAAAGAGGTTGATTTTTTTCAACCTCTTCTATGAACCAGTTCTCCTGAAATCATTTTACCTCTTCAAAGTCAACATCGGTTACCTCATCATTCCCGGCCTTAGTGTTGTTACCACCGGGTTGTTCCGGACCGGGCTGTGAAGCCTGCTGACCGCTATTCTGTGTGGTTTTGTACATCTCCTCTGAAGCAACCTGCCATACTGAATTCAATTCAGCAAGGGCTTGATCGATAGCATCAATGTCTTGCGACTTGTGTGCTTCCTTAAGCTTAGCGAGGGCATCTTCAATTGCCGGTTTCTTATCCGCTGGAAGTTTGTCTCCAAATTCCTTAAGCTGTTTTTCTGTTGTAAAGATCATGCTGTCTGCAGTATTGATCTTCTCAACTCTTTCTTTTGCCTTGCTATCGGCTTCAGCGTTGACTTTGGCTTCTTCTCTCATTCTTCTGATCTCATCGTCGCTTAATCCGGAAGATGCTTCAATCCTGATCCTCTGTTCTTTACCGGTACCTCTGTCCTTAGCGGATGCATGAAGTATTCCATTTGCATCGATGTCGAAGCTTACTTCAATCTGAGGTACACCTCTTGGTGCAGGTGGGATACCATCCAGATGGAAACGTCCGATGGTTTTGTTACCCACTGCCATTGGTCTTTCGCCTTGCAGAACATGGATCTCTACTGATGGCTGACTGTCGGCTGCAGTAGTGAATACCTCTGTCTTTTTGGTAGGAATAGTGGTGTTTGACTCAATCAGTTTAGTCATAACCCCGCCCATAGTTTCAATTCCCAACGACAAAGGTGTAACATCGAGCAGGAGAACATCTTTCACTTCCCCGGTAAGTACTCCACCCTGTATTGCCGCTCCGACTGCCACAACTTCATCTGGGTTAACTCCTTTTGACGGCACTTTTCCAAAGAATTTTTCAACAAGCTGTTGTATGGCAGGTATACGTGTAGAACCTCCGACAAGAAGAACTTCATCGATTTCAGACACTGAAAGTCCTGAATCTTTAAGCGCGATCTTGCACGGCTCGATACAAGTCTGGATCAGTTTATCACAGATTTTTTCTAAATTAGCTCGTGTAAGGGTTTTTACAAGATGCTTTGGAATTCCATCTACAGGCATTATGTAAGGGAGATTAATCTCTGTGGTTGTTGCACTGGAAAGTTCAATTTTGGCTTTTTCAGCAGCTTCTTTCAGACGCTGCAATGCCATTGGATCTTTTCTCAGATCAACACCTTCATCTTTAAGAAATTCTTCAGCCATCCAGTCAATGATCATATGATCAAAATCGTCACCTCCAAGATGGGTATCACCATTAGTTGATTTAACTTCAAAAACCCCATCGCCAAGTTCAAGAATAGAAATATCGAAGGTTCCGCCACCAAGGTCAAATACAGCTATTTTAAGGTCCTTTGACTTTTTATCGAGACCATAAGCCAGGGCAGCAGCAGTGGGCTCATTAATGATCCTTTTAACATTCAACCCTGCTATCTCTCCTGCCTCTTTTGTTGCCTGACGCTGAGAATCGCTAAAGTATGCCGGAACAGTTATAACTGCATCAGTAACCTCCTGTCCAAGATAATCTTCGGCAGTCTTCTTCATCTTCTGAAGGATCATAGCAGAAATCTCCTGGGGTGAATACATCCTGTTATCAATTTTCACCCTTGGAGTGTTATTATCACCTTTAACAACAGTATAGGATACCCTTTTGATTTCTTTAGTAACTTTATCGTATGTTTCTCCCATAAATCTCTTAATCGAGAAAACAGTCTTCTTCGCGTTGGTAATAGCCTGTCTTTTGGCAGGATCGCCTACTTTACGTTCTCCATTCTCAACAAAAGCAACTATTGAAGGGGTGGTTCTCTTACCCTCACTGTTAGGGATCACAACAGGCTCATTGCCTTCCATTACTGCAACGCATGAATTTGTTGTTCCCAGATCGATACCAATTATTTTTCCCATTTCTTAATAATTTAATAATTTCATTTTGATATGATGAATAAGCAATGATTATGCCATTAACATTGTTGGCTTATTTCAGGTAAATATGGCACCATGAAGTTATCCTTGTCAAGTTAAACAGTACATATTATATACATCCCTTCCTGAAGTTTCACCCCCTGTGGCCCCCCTAATTAGGGCATATAACTGTCATATTAGCAATTAGTTATTAATAAGCCACCTTTAGGAGTTTGGGGGTGAAAAAGGGGAAGGTAGAAATTTCTATACCTATAAAGCTTAATATGACAAAACGACAGGGAATCTGTTAAAGAGTGCCAAAAAAAAGATATAATTATGAAGAGGGATCATCCGATACAAATAAGTAACTTTGCCTACTGGAATTAACACATTTATAATTATGTCGATACATAAATCTGTTAAGAGGGTTACAACTCATGTTCTTAATGAGATGAAACTCAAAGGAGAGAAGATTGCCATGCTGACTGCTTACGACTATTCCATTGCAAAGATCCTTGATGAAGCAGAAATAGATGTTATTCTGGTTGGTGACTCTGCATCAAATGTAATGGCCGGCTATGACACGACACTGCCTATTACTCTCGATAATATGATTTACCATGCTGCGTCGGTTGTAAGAGCAGTTAAGAGAGCCCTTGTTGTGGTAGATCTTCCTTTCGGTACCTATCAGGGTAACTCAAAAGAAGCTCTAGCTTCATCGATCAGGATCATGAAAGAGACGGGGGCACATGCTGTTAAGCTTGAAGGTGGATACCAGGTGGTTGAATCTATCGAAAGGATATTATCGGCCGGGATTCCTGTAATGGGACATCTTGGTCTGACACCACAGGCTATTCATAAATTTGGCACTTATGTTGTAAGGGCAAAAGAAGAAGAGGAAGCACGCCGACTGATGGATGATGCCAGATTGCTTGAACAGACCGGTTGCTTTGCGATAGTACTCGAAAAAATACCAGCCAGGCTGGCGGAAGAGGTCACAAACAGTCTGAAAATACCGTTAATAGGAATTGGTGCAGGCGGAAAGACTGATGGTCAGGTGTTGGTTCTTCATGATATGCTGGGAATCACACAGGAATTTTCTCCCCGTTTTTTACGAAGGTATCATAACCTTCATTCAGAAATAAAAGGTGCTGTTCAGGCTTACATTACCGATGTAAGATCACAGGATTTCCCGAACGAAAAGGAACAGTACTAATTAAGGGTGTGTAATATGACCTCTTAATTATTATATGTATACAAAAGATTTATTATCAAACTTATAGCTAATATTATTATACATCTTACTTTATTACACACCCTAAACCTGAAATGGCTGAGATTATATACGAAGACAATCATATTATTGCTGTTTATAAAAGATCTTCTGATCTGGCACAAGGTGATAAAACAGGTGATATCTCCCTGGATATTGAAATAAAAAAATATCTTGCTGAGAAGTTCAAAAAACCCGGTGAAGTTTTTCTGGGCGTTGTTCACAGGCTCGACCGTCCGGTAAGCGGGGTAATCCTCTTTGCCCGCACATCCAAAGCTCTTGAAAGGCTTAATGAGATGTTCAGAACGAAGCAGGTTAAAAAGACCTACCTTGCAATTGTAAAAGAGAGACCTCCTGAAGACGAAGATACAATTACCCATTTTCTAAAGAAGAATGAGACACAAAACAAAAGTTATGTATATGATAGTGAGGTAAAAGGATCTAAAGAGGCGAGCTTAACATATAGGTTAAAAGGAAGATCTGAAAGATATTATCTGCTTGAAATTGAGCTTCATTCTGGCAGACACCACCAGATACGTGCGCAACTGGCAAAAATCGGATGTCCCATTAAAGGTGATCTGAAATATGGATTTCCCCGGTCGAATGAAGATGGTGGTATAAGCCTTTTAGCCCGCAGACTGGAGTTTATTCATCCTGTCAAAAAAGAACTGGTTACGATTACGGCCCATTTTCCTGAGAGTGATATATGGTCAGTTTTTATGGATACTATGACATAAAAAAATGAGCCGGGAAGCCAGCCCATTTTTGGAAATAAATCATGAAAGCCTGATCGTATCTATTTTTTCTTAATTCAGACCTCCTGATCCTATGTTAGAAAATCAGATAGTTATGTAAAATTGCAGATAGAATAAAATGTCGTACTTTTTCAAAAAAAAGGTATGCAATTACAACTTGCCATTTTCCCTGAACATACAAAATTAATTAATTCATCTATTGGTTTTTATGCCAAAGACGATTTTGTCTATTATCTTCATAATGGGTCTCCTATATTTTGTCATTCAAAAGAAGACAGGAACAGTTACCGTTATATAT
>Ga0315278_10000631_pt1 | contig 31110 bp, 32 predicted proteins | sample YL17G06_0_MG_FD_203880 | JGI IMG/M metagenome (GOLD analysis project Ga0315278, IMG submission 203880) | Sediment microbial communities from Yellowstone Lake, YNP, Wyoming, USA - YL17G06_0 | ecosystem: Environmental > Aquatic > Freshwater > Lake > Sediment | place: USA: Wyoming | collected... | reverse complement strand
CGCAGAAGGAAGGTGTTGAATCCGGCCTCCTCGATCATCGTCTCGCGTTCTTGACGAGTGGTCATCTTGATCGGCTCGACCATCTTGATCTTGTAGGGTTCCGCGATCGTCCGTTCTCTCATGGTGGGTTTCCTTTCGGCGTTCTGCGACGCCGGACGCTTTGGCCGCCTCCTTGGATCAGCGGCTGATGGCCAAGATCTCGTCGATGTAGCGGGCCAGGTGAACCCGCAGAATCCGCACGCATTCCTCACTGTCCTTCCGCTCCGCGGCCCTCACGAACGCGCCGAATTCCTCCGCGATCCCTGCGAAGTAGCGATCCTTCCCCGCAGGGACAGAGAGATCCCACACGCGCGCCACCTTGTTGCGAAGCTGTTCGAGGGTCTTCCGGAGGAGCTCATTGTGCGTGGCCCGCTCGACGAGATCGTGGAACTCTAGATCGAGCGCGCGGAGCGAGGCCGTGTCCTTCGCTCGCTTCATCCTTCCCACCAACGTCTTCATGGAGGCGAGCTCCTCAGCGGTGATGCGCTCTGGGACGAGCTTCCCCACCAGTGCGTCCAGGTGCAGACGGACCTCGCATGCCTCCTTCAGATCCCGGACGCTTGTCTCGCTGACGGTGACGCCGCGGCCGCGCACCATGACCACGAGTCCTTCGGCCTCCAGGCGAATGAACGCCTCGCGAATCGGCGTCCGACTCACCCCGAACTCGCCCGCCAGTTCCTGTTCCTGCAGCGCTTGGCCCGGGCGGCACTCGGCGAGAAGGATGCGCCGCTTGAGCTCCGAGAAGACGTCCAACTTCATACCCGTAGTATACACGTGGCATACGGCCGGGCCAGGGACGATCCGAGCGCCCGGCGGCGCTTGGGAAGACTCGACCAGGGCAGACGCGTTTCGCTGGACTCTGAATACGACCCGGCAGCCTCGCTGTCTTGGGCTGGACTTGACGAACGAGGGTGAATATGATAAGGTGATCGCTATATCATCAATACGGGAGGCTGCGTGCTATACTCGCAAACGACGAAGTACTGTGTCATCGCACTCGCTGACCTCGCACGTCGCCAGGCAGATCACGGCGTGCCCGTCCGGGCGATCGCTCGAGAGACTGGAATCCCTGCACCGTTCTTGGCTCGGCTTGTGTCAGTGCTCGTCCGCGCGGGATTCGTCACCGCCCAGCGGGGTAGGGACGGAGGGCTGAGACTGGCGCGCGACCCGGCACAGATCAGCCTTGCCGACGTCGTTCGCACCACGGAGGGAGAGACCTATTTTGAGGACTGTGTCCTGACCTTGGGGCGATGCGATGGCACAGAAGGCTGCCTTCTGCATGCCCTGTGGGGACCGACGCGCGACCATGTGGTCTCCTTCCTCGAGGGAACGACGATCGAAGCTGTGGCGCGCACGAAGCGTCCCACCGAAAGGACGAAGGGGACGGGAACCAAACACAAGAGCATGGCGACGGCTTCGGGAGTCGCCAGAGATAGGAGGGCGTCGAAATGAAGAGAAACGCAGAGAGAAACTCAAGAAGGACACTGATACTTGCGCTGATCGGGCTCGTGGCTGTGGCCGGACTCACCGGTTGTGACTACCTGTTTGGGGGAGGAGGTCCCAGTGGCGGGAGGATCGCGACGGACCTCGTCAGTATCCGGAACATGTCCTTTCAGCCGGCAGACATCCAAGTGACGGTCGGGACGACGGTGACGTGGCAGAACGGCGATGGCGTCTCCCACACCGTGACGAGCGACGGCGGCGCATTTGCCTCGGGTCTGCTCAAGGATGGGGATTCGTTCACCTTCACCTTCACGGCGGCCGGAACGTTCACGTACCACTGCGCTGTGCATCCGAGCATGCGCGGCAGCGTTCTTGTGACTCCGTAACGAGGGATCGACTCGAAGACTGAGGAGGAGACGATGAGAGAGCAGGCATACGACAAGGGACCCACGAAGGCATTGGCGGCCCTGATGATCCTCGTTGGTGGCTTTGCGGTCATGGGGATCGCGGCCGACACGATCACGATTGACCTGACGGCGAAGAACCTCGCCTTCGACAAGGCGGTGATGACGGTCCCGGCGGGGGCGGAGGTGACCATCCACTTCGTCAACAACGACGCGGGGACGCTGCACAACGTGGCGATCTACGACACCTCTCTAGCGAAGAAGACGATCTTCCAGGGGAAGCGCATCACGGGACCCCAGTCGATCGACTACAAGTTCGCCGCACCGACCACGCCGGGGAGCTACTTCTTCCGCTGTGACGTTCACCCGGCCATGATGACGGGCCAGTTCGTGGTCGTCCCCACGGTGGTCGTGGACCTCACAGCGCAGCAATTGGCGTTCGACAAGGCGACGATCACCGTGCCGGCCGGAGCGTACGTGCGCGTGCACTTCGCAAACCAAGACGTCGGAATCCCCCATAACTTCGCCCTCTACGATTCCTCTCTTGCCCAGACCGCGTTCTTCCAGGGCGCGCGGATCACCGGGCCGCAGACCGCCGACTACACCTTCTTCGCGCCGGCGCAGACGGGAAGCTACTTTTTCCGTTGCGACGTCCACCCAGCCATGATGACCGGCACGTTCGTGGTCGTCCCAGCCGTGGTGGTCGACGTCACGGCGAAGGGGATGGCCTTTGACACTCAGACCATCACCGTCCCGGCAGGCACCTACGTCACCGTACGCTTCACGAACTCCGATTCGGGGATCCCGCACAACGTGGCGTTCTACGAGTCTTCGAGAGCGCAGATCGTCTTCTTCCAGGGCGAGGTCATCACCGGACCCAAGACGATCGACTACACGTTCTTCGCTCCCGAGACCCCAGGGACGTACTTCTTCCGTTGCGACGTGCATCCGGCCTTGATGACGGGGGACTTCGTCGTCACAGCGCCCTCTGCTCCCTAGCCCGGAGGGCGAGGAGAGTCGACGTGCCATGCGATCGAGCCGGGTAGAAGCCTGCCTTCGCGCTCCCCCTACTTCATCCCGAGCCTTTCGTTTCGCTCCAGGAGTTCGATAGCTTCTCTCACCCGCCGCTTGCGGGTCTCTTCCCTCTTCGCGGCAGAGATCCACCCGATGTGGTTCCGTCTCGCGCACGGCGGGAGGTTCTCGAAGTTCGCCCAAGCGCGTGGGGAGCATACAAGCATCTGCTTCAGCCAATCTGGCAGGGGTAGTGCTTCCCGGGGCCGCCGCGGGGCGTGTGGATCCGGGAGAGCGAAGTCCACCTTGGCGAGGCCGGCGCGCGCTATTTGGCGCTCGGAGACGAGCCTTGCTACGCGCCGCCTGTTCAGATCGGACCAGGTGCTCCCTGGCTTTCGCGGCGTGAAGCGTTGCGCGTAGGTCGCATCGTCTATGCGACGGATCATGCCGTCGATCCAGCCGAAAGAGAGCGCCTCCTCAACAGCCTCGTCGTAGGGGACCCGCGGCCTCTTGGTGTGCCGCTTGTAGTAGAGGAGCCAAACCTCCTTCGCGGTGGTATGGTTCTTCTCGAGCCAGGCTCGCCATTCCGTGCGGTCCGAGGCGTAGAAAAGCGTCACCGTGTCCACGCGCCCTAGTCTGCGCCAGCTCGCTTGGTGACGCATGTCGCGCCCAACGCTCGTGCCGTCGAGCCGACGTCCGTGCTACCGGCTCCAGGAGGGCCGTCGCCCCAGGGCCGGGCGACCGCCCGCATGCGTCTGGACTAGTCGCCACGGGACTGCTCTTGACAGCGCTCGCCGCCCCCTCGGGGAGGTGGACCATGTCGACTGGCCACCTCGAGGGCAACTATTGGGAGAATCGAGCATCGCGCGGACCTAGGAAGATGCCGGTGGAGTCATCGTGCCGCCAGGTGCAGTCGACAGTCGAACGCCGTGGCCAGCCCTCCTTCACGCGCCGGATCGTCTCCGTTACTGAGCGAATCCCGCTTGTTGGATCTGGGGCCTCAACCGAGCAGGCGGCCACGGCCGTGGCAAGAAGGATCGTCTCCTCGGGAGAGGATCCCCCGAGGAGCCCAGCGAGGAACCCGGCGACGGCCGCGTCACCGGCGCCGGTCGTTCCCACTGGGGTCACCTGGAACGCCGGGGCCCACGCCTCGCGGTCCTCCCAGCGTGAGTCGAGTGCCAGGCGCCGATTGGAGAGAGAAGCCCTGCCGGCCGCCGTGCGCAGGTAGATTCCGTGAGGTCCGAGCTTGAGTGCGCACATGCGAGCTCCGGCGTCGAGCGCCCACCGGGCCAGGCCGCTCAGGGACTCCAGACCAGCCGGCATCTCAGGCTGAGAGATTGCGCGAAGCTCGGGCAGGTCGCGCAGCATGAACTCAAGCTCGGCGCGGCTGGGGAGGAAGAGATCCACGTGGGGAAGCACGCGCTCCAGGAAGGCACGCCAGTCAGCCCGCCCTGACTCGGTGTTGGGGTCCGGAAAGGCCAGGTCAAGCGACGTCAGGAGTCCCTGCTCGCGCAGGGATCCAAACCACTCAGCGAGCCTCCGCCCGCCGTCCCGGTAGACCCGGGGCAGGAACGGGGGATACCCGAAGTGGACGATCTTTCCCTCGCGGAGCAGGTTGGGATCGATCTCCGCGGGGTGGAATTGGCGGTTGGAGCCGGGGTGGTGGAGGAACGCGCGGTCCTGCCCAGGACGGGCCAGGATGAGGGTGTAGGAAGTCGTCTCGCCGGGGGCAACGCGGATCCCGGGGAGCGGCCCGGCGGCCTGCCGCGAGAGAAGGTTCGTCACGAGATCTCCGAGCGCATCGTCTCCCACGAGTCCGACCAGTTCGGCGGCGATCCCGAGGCGTTGGAGCGCCCCACCGACGTTCGCCACGGCCCCGCCGGGCCAGAGACCGGCCGGCCCGATCTCCGCCGTCTGCCCAGGCTGCGGGCTCTTCCCGTCCGGAGGAAAGGACGGGAGGAGGTCGGCGCACAGGTGTCCCGCGACGATCACCTCCGGGACCATTCTACGCTTCTCCGAGCATGTCGCGGATTGCGGCGGCCGTCGCGAGGAACCCGATCTCAAGTTCCGTGTGAACGGCCTCGCCGGGCTCTAGCTGGCGGACGCGGCCGAGGCGATCTTCTTCCTCGAAGCCCAAGACGAAGCACGTTCCGGGCTCAAGTCCCAGGACGTACTCCCCTTCTCCGAGCTGTCTCCACTCGGTGAGGTGCGGAAGGCTCGCCTTCTCGTAGCGTAGGTAGGCGGCGAGGCCGCGCCGAGGGTTCACCAGCCCCACGGTGGCTAGACCTCTCTCGTCGGTCTCGACGTCGTGGTGGAAGACCTGTTCCCTATAACCTGCCTGCGGCGCGCTGATCGTGTGGCGTCTCGCGATGCCGCGAGCGGCTTCGGCGTCGCGCGGCGTGACGCGACTCCTGACGGACAGAGTGTCTCCTTCGTCGAGGAGGGGGTAACCGAAGTTGCAGTGGTAGACGAGAAGAAGCGCGCCCTTACGATGGCCGCGGTTTTCGATCTGGTCGTGGACGGTGAGGGCGGTCGCTCCGTACTCTGTTCGAATCGTACGGGTGAGCACGAGGTCGTCGCCGAACAGCTCCGCCCCGCGGACCTCGCCTACCAGTTCGAGGACGTATCGACCGTCCCTCCACAGGGTCTCTGCGGCGACGAGGCGTGCCGGCGTGCTGCTCCACCGCCCGTGGGCGGGTCGTCCTCCGCTTGGCGGGCCGACGTTGTCCAGGCCGCACGTCGTGAGGAGTCCGCCGGGGAACCGTCGCGCCCATCCGTGAGCGGAATCCTGGAAGGCGTGAGGATGGACGAGCCCCATCGGCGAGTGCCAGGTGAGGTTGGTGCCATGGAGGGTTGCGGGGCCGAGATCGAACCCGCGATCAATGTGGACGACGAAGTCGAGGCCTCCTCCGGTCCGGACCCTCGCCTCTCTCACTCCGCGCCCCGGGCCGTCGATGGCCTCGACGAGGTCGATCCCCGCGAGCTGCCTAATATCGCCGACCCGCGCTAGGGTCTCACGGCGGTCCATTGATCTACCTCCGCTCTGAGAGGCGGGTTCGCGCCCCGGCGCGTGCAGGTGATGGCGGCCACGCGCGCGGCGAACGTGAGCGCTGCCGCCAAATCGTTCTTCCCGAGCTCCGCGAGCCCTCTCCCGCTCAGTCGGCCGCTGTCCCGCAGCCACGCTAGGAGGCCAGACATGAACGCGTCGCCCGCGCCGACGGTGTCGACGACCTCGACGTGCGGGACATTCACCGTCACCGAGACGCTCCTCGTGGCGCCCACGACCTCGTCCTGTCCTGCGGTAAGAACGACAAGTTCGGGCCCGCAGCCGAGCCAGCGCTCCACGAGATCGCGGGGACCTCCGCCCGGGAGGACGAAAGCGGCGTCGGACCGGCTGAGCTTGACGAGGTCGGCGAGCTCGACGCAGCGATCCAGCTTCCTCAGGTAGGAGGCACGGTCGCCGACCATGGAGGGGCGGACGTTTGGGTCAAGCGAGAGGAGCCGGCGTCCCTTCTCCCGTTCCATGAGCGCGGCCAAGGTCAGGCCGATCGGCTCACACGCCAGCGAATACGACCCGACGTGAAGGGCGCGGAGGGTCGCCGGAAACGCAGCCGGGAGATCATCAGGCGCCACGACCTGATCCGCAGCGCCATTTCCGAAGAACGCGTAGCTCGCCTCGCGGCCGCCCTGCTGCACGACGAAGGCGAGGGTCGACGGCTCGTCTCCCTCATTCAGGTAAGAGAGATCGACGCCGTTGGTCTCAAGATGCTGGCGAAGCATCCCCCCGAAGAGGTCACGCGAAAGCCGGCCGAGGAACCCGGTAGCGACGCCCAGCCGCGCGAGGCCGATCGCCACGTTGTAGGGAGACCCGCCGGGCAACGGGAGGAATCCGCTGCCTTCGTGGCACGAGACTTGAACGAAGTCGATCAGTGCCTCTCCGGCCACCAGGATCTCCACGGCCATCAGCTGCGCCCGGGGAGAGCGGCCTTCCTTTGGAGATGAGTGAGAGCGTCGTAGTCACTCACCAGGAAGTGAAGCGGTGGCTCGTCCTCTTCGATGGCGGGGAACCGTCCGATCGAGTCGCGGAACCGGTTGTCGCCATTGTCGTCGTTCACGGTCGAGACTTCGCCAACGAGGGCCGCTCCGCCCTCCGACCAAAACGCGTGATAGAGTCCCGGAGTGAGCGTGATGCTCTCGCCTGGTCCAATCGAGACGACGTGGCCCGCGGGCGCGCGGTGGCTGACCCCGTCCGAGCTGAAGCAGACATCGGCCTGGCCCGGTTCGCCGTGATCGTCCGCCGGATAGAGCTCGAGAACGAGCCGCCCGCCCCCACGGTTGATGATGTCCTCGGTCTTTTCCCAGTGGAAGTGCATGGGGGCAACCTGGCCGGGCCGGACGATCATCACCTTCTCCGCGTAGAGCTTGCCTTTTCCGAGCTTGAGGTCGGCTGCCGAGCCGTTGCGAAGGGTGAACAGCAGCAGTCCTACTTCATCGAATCGCCCCTGGCCGTAGTCGGTCACGTCCCACCCCAGCTGCCGCTCGATGATCTCCCTGACCTCAGGTCCCTTCGTGCTCCAGTCGGCTGGCGTCCAGAACGCAAACGGCGGAAGACAGAACCGGTGCGCCTCGAAAAAGGCGATGGCGTCGCGGATGAGACCATTGACCTGGGAGCGCTTCATCACCGGGCCTCCTCGTCGTGGCGGCGGGTAGACGCATTCGGCCGGCTTCCCGCTCCGCGGATGGAGCGTCGGGAGCTATCTGGCATTTCTGTACCTCGTGCCCATAGGAAGGCATCCCCTCCCCGGCGCCCTTGTGCGCCGGCAAGATCCTAGGCTAGGCGGCGTGGCTCTCTCCAACGGCGCTCGGCGTGGCGGGCCCCCCGTCTCCGTTTGGAACGTCCCCGGGAATCGAGCCGACGATCAGCCCAACCACCTCGTCCGCGGTCGTCTCGGGAGTGTTCCGCTCCGCGACCTTCTTCCCGCGCCGCATGATGACGAGGCGTGTCGCCACCGAGAAGACGTCCAGGAGTTGGTGGCTGATGATGATGATCCCCACGCCTTGAGAACTCAGCGTTCTCACCAGACCCAGAACCTTCTTCTGCTCAGCGACGCCGAGGGCGGCGGTCGGCTCGTCCATGATGAGGAACTTAGCGTTCCAGTAGATGGCGCGGGAGATGGCGACCGCCTGGCGCTGACCTCCGGAGAGAGTTCGGATCCGGTTCCGAAGAGACGGAACCTCGATGTCGAGTCGGTTCAGGACTCTCCTTGACTCGGCCAGCATGTAGCTATGGTCGAGGACCTTGACCATCCCGAGGAAGCGCTTCAGCTTCTCGCGGCCCAGGAAGATGTTCGAGTAGACGTCGAGGTTCTCGGCCAGAGCAAGATCCTGATAGATCGTCTCCAGGCCCATTCTCAAGGCCTGCATCGGGTTGTCGATCCTCACCTCTTTCCCGTCGAAGAGGATCTTGCCCGCATCGGCGCGGTACACTCCGGAAACCATCTTGATCAACGTCGACTTGCCCGCGCCGTTGTCGCCCAAGAGCCCGACCACCTCGCCCGGATGCACCTTCATGTCGACGTTGTCCACCGCGACCAGACCGCCGAAGCGCTTGGTGATGCCGCGAACCTCGAGGAGCGGTTCCATGGACGCTAATCCTCCTTGTGAACGAGCTCGGGAGAGAACTGGTCGATGAGCACTGCGATGATGAGTATACAACCCACCGCAATGTACGCGTAGTAGGTGGGCAGGGCCAGATTGGCTAGCCCCAGCACCAAGGTCGTGAGGACCATCGCGCCGACCAACGTCCCGCCAACTGAGCCTGTCCCCCCGTACAAGCTCGCCCCGCCGATGACCACAGCGACGACGGCGTCGAGGACCTGGGCGCTCCCGGCGGGGGCGCGGCCGGTGATATAGCGAAGGACGTAGCAGACGCCGGCGAGTGACGCAAAGAAGGAAGAGATCATATACACCTTCACCAAGTGGCGCTTGACGTCGATCCCCGCTCTCTCTGCGGCGTCGATGTTTCCCCCGATCGCGTACGTGTGTCGACCGAACCGTGTCCTGGCGAGAATGAACCCGAAGATGAGAACAAACACCACGGTCAGTAAGGAGAGGTTGGGGATGAGCGAGACGAGGCGCTGGTAGTCTATCGAGCTGAGACCGGACGGCTCGACGAAGGTGCGAAAGAGCTTCCCCGGAATCCAGAAGAAGAGGAAGCCGTGGCCGATGGGTCCCACGGCCGAGGGCAGATCGTGTATGGGAACGTTGTTGCAGATGATCTCGGCACACCCGTAGGCGATCCCGTACATCCCAAACGTGGCGATGAACGGGGGCACTCGCAGGTGGGCGACGAGAAACCCGTTGATGAAGCCCGGCAGGAGTCCCACCAGCAGGGCGGCCGCGATTCCCGCCGCGATCGCCGTGGCCTGAGGTGTGCCGGCCGCCTGCAGAGTGACCATGATCTTGGCGCAGACCACCCCGGTGAAACCGACCATGAATCCGACGGAGAGGTCGATCCCGCCGGTGATGATGACGAACGTCTCTCCCACCGCGAGGAGGAGCACTGTGGTCGACGAGACCAGGATGTTCTGCAGAGTGTCGAGACTGAGGAAGTTCGTTCCCAAAAGCGAGAAAGCGAGGACTTCGAGCCCGAGGAAAATGAAAACCCACCGCCGCAGGACGCGTATGAAGACGCTCTTGAACTTCGGATTCGTCATCTAGTCCTCGTAGAGGAGTTCAGGGAACGAGCGGTCGATGAGCACCGCGCCAATCAGGATGATGCCGATGGCGATGAACCGGTAGAAGATCTGCAGACCCATCATCATCAGGCCATTGTTCAACGTGCCGATCAAGAGCACCCCGATCACCGTACCCCAGATGCTCCCCCTTCCGCCTGTCAAGCTCGCCCCACCGATGACGACCGCCGCGATGGACAGGAGCTCATAGTTGGAGGTGAATTGGGTGAGGTTGCCGGTATTGGAGAGGAAGACGAGCATCACGCCAGCACACCCCGCACAGAACGAGGAGAGGATGTAGATCTTGAGCAGGTGCCGCTTCACGTCGATTCCGGCACGGACTGCGGCGTCCATTTTCCCGCCAATGGCGTAGGTGTGTCGCCCGAAACGGGTCCTCGCGAGAATGAATCCGAGCACCACCAAGACGACCGCCACGATCAGCACGGGAACCGGAATGATCTTCAGGAGCGCCAGGATGTCCTCGCGTGTCGTGAGCCGTGGAGGGGCAAGCGAGAAGCCCGTCTTGGGCGAGTAGTAGCCGAGGTAGGCTATGCCGATCTTGTGAACGGCCGAGGGAAGGAACGCAATGGGCAGGCCATCGGACAAGAGCCAGGCTAGACCGTTCGCGATTCCCCACATTCCCAGGGTGGCGATGAATGGCGGGACCCGGAATCGCGTGATGAGCAGTCCGTTCATCGCTCCGGGGATCAGGCTGAGGACCAAGCCCACGAGTGCCCCCGCCGAGACGCTGATCAACTGGCTCGCGCCCGCGGCGTTCAGATCCCGCATGACGATCGCGCTCGTGACGCACACGAGTCCCATCACGAAGCCGATCGACAGGTCGATTCCCCCGCTCACGACGACGAACGTCTCTCCGGCAGCGAGGAAGAAGAGCGTCACTGAGGCCAGGAGGATGTTTGAGTAGTTGGCCAAGCTCAGGAACTCCTTCCCGGCGAGGCTGAAAACCAAGAGCATCAGGAGGAGAGCGAGCAAAGCCCAGCTCCTCCCGACACGCACGAGCACTTTGCGACTCTTTGGTTCCCTACCGGCCGACATGGTTCCCACCCTGTTCGCCTCGGCTCAAGTCCGTGTCAAGCATAGAAGATGGGGTGACGGGAAGCGACTGCAGAAGGGCTCCCCGCCACCCCGGTTACCAGACGACTACTTGCTGTAAATGTACTGCTGCGAGTCGGGGCTGTTCACGTTGTCCTTCGTGAACACGAAGAACCCCGGCACGATCTTCCTGGGGACCGCGAGGGTCTTCCCAGAGACGAGGTAATCGTATCCCCACTTCACGCACAGCGAGCCCATCTCTCCGGGTTTCTGAGCGAGGATGAAGTCGACCTCACCCTTCTTCAGGGCCTCGATCAACGTCGCGGTGGCGTCCCAGGTCCCGACCTTCACCACGCCACTCAGGCCGGCCGCGGCGACCGCGGCGTGAGCGCCCTGAGCGCTGAAGACGTTGACCCCAAAGACACCAGCGAGATCGTGGTGCAGCTGCAGCGCGTTGGTGACCTGCGCCTGGGCCGTCTCCTGGTTATCCAAGCAGTACTCCACGCCCACGAGCTCCATCTGCGGGAAGCCGAGAAGTCCCTGGCGGAACCCGCGCTCACGGTCCATCACGCTCGAGGTGTCCGGGTTAGTGTTCTCGAGGAAGACCTTACCTGTGCCGCCCAAGAGCACGGCCAGCTGCGCCGCCACGACTTCGCCTCCGAGCTTGTTGTCCGTTCCGATGTACGAGAGCGGGAAATTGTAGTCCGACGCCTTGGTGTAGTCCCCATCGCCCAGGTACGTGTCGACCGTGATGATGGGGATTCCCCTGTCATAGTACTTCTTGAGGACGGGGATGAGAGCTTGCGTCGACGTCGGCGCTGTGAACAGAAGGTCGATGTCTCCTCGCGCCATCAACGCATCGAGGAGCGGGACCTGCGCGTCCGGACCCCATGTGGCGGGATACTGCCCGACGATGAGCTCGACCTTGTCCGCGCCAAGCTGCGCGGCCATCGCCTTCGCGCCCTTCTCCATGGTAAAGTAGAAGGGGTCGGCGATTCCCGGCATGAAAGCGATCTTGTACGTTTTCGCGGCGAGCCCGAAGCCAGCCGCCATCACCAGCACCACACTCATGACAACCATCATCCATCGTTTCATCGAGGTGACCTCCTTGGGCCCGATTTCGTGCTTGCGGATAGCTTAGTCTTCCCTCCTGAAGATGTTTCCCGGTGCACCTCCTTCTTTCCCCGCGACTCGGGCGGTCGAGCCGACGACTCCCGAGGTATCAGGAGAGTCTGCAGCTTGATGGCCCGAGTCCTGTGTGTCTCCTTTCCGCGGCCGATCGCTTCGAACAACAAGTCGCCTGCGGAGTAGCCCATCTCATAAGACTGCTGCGCGACGACGGTGAGACTCGGGGTGAACGCCGACGCCCACTCGGAGTCATCGAAGCCAACGAGTGACACTTGGTCAGGGCATCGGATGCCGAGCTTCTTGAAGCACTGCAGCGCCCCAAGGGTCATCATGTTGTTGGTGCTGAAGATCGCGGTGATGCCCCGCTTGCCGAGGAGCGCCTCCGCCGAGGACGCGCCTTCCTTGATCTGGGAGCAACCCTGAGCCATGAGGTTCTCATCCACGGGCAGGCCGTGTTCTTCGAGCGCCCGCCGGTACCCCGTCACGCGGTCCTCGATCGGGCTGATCCCAGGGATTCCGGCGATGAGCCCGATGCGTCGATGTCCGAGCCCAATCAGGTGCGCCGTGGCCTCGTAGGCGCCTGCCTCGTTGTCCGAGAAGACCTCGTCGACCTTCATCCCGTCGATGTAGCGATCGACGACGACAAGCGGCGTCCCGTGCTCGATGAGGGGCCTGAGAGTCTCGGCGCCCCTGTAGGTCGGGGCGACGATGAATCCATCTACCTTGCGTTTCAGGAGGGATGCGACGTAGAACGTTTCAAGATCCGGGTCCTCGTCGGTGTTGCACGTAATCAGCCCGTATTCTCGGCGCCTTGCCTGCTCGTCAACGCCACGCGCCACCTGAACAAAGAACGGGTTGCTGTGGTCGGGCAGGATCAAGGCAATCGTGTAGCTTCGGCCCTTTCGGAGGGCGCGCCCGAGCGGATTGGGCTGGTAGCCGAGCTCCTTGACCGCGTGATGGACCTTCTCTGCCAGGTCGTCACTCACGAAGCGGCTTCCATTGACGACGTTTGATACTGTGGCGATGGACACTCCAGCTCGTTCAGCTACGTCCTTTATGGTCGCACCCATTTGGCCTCGCGGCGCCAGTGAAACGTTTAGTTAAACGTTTATTATGCACATCGCCTTCCCCAAGTCAAGAGCCACGCCAAAGCGGTCAGCGCCTCTCAACGAATCGTCGTTTGGGTTTCGAAGTTCGCCCCAACGACGTGTGGGTGGGCGACCGGAACCCCGGGCGGTGACGGACCCGGCAGGTCGCGGGGTGGGGTCAGCCGAGCGAGCCAAGGAACGCGGCCGTGTAGTAGGAGGCCAGGCAATCCCGTCCGTGACTGTTCCGAAGGCCCTGGATGGCCCCGCCGAGGGTTGGGCTCTGTGATGCGCGTACTCTCTCTGAGTCTCGCAAGCGGCCTCGTGACTTGAGAGACGCGTACGCATCTCCCAGAATGCCGGAATGAGCCCGCCGGAACCCGGGAAGAGGAGACGTGTCGGGAGGAGCTTCCATGCGCTACTGGCCGCGCTCCTCTTCGGAGTGAGCACGCCCTTCTCCAAGCTCTTTCTCGCGGCGGTCGATCCCATTGCGCTCAGCAGCCTCCTCTACCTTGGCGCTGGGCTCGGCCTGGGGATCGCTTTCTGCCTCGGGGCGCTACGCGGGCCGGAGGCTCCCCACGAGGCCCGATTGACCCGGCGGGACGTCCCGTGGCTCGCCGTCTCCATCGCGGCGGGCGGCGTCTTCGCGCCGCTTCTTCTCCTGTACGGGCTGCGGGCGACTCCCGCGGCGACGGCTTCCCTCCTCCTCAACTTCGAGGCCGTCGCCACGGTGCTGTTGGCGGCGGCTGTCTTTGGCGAGCCGGTGGGGCGTCGAGGCTGGGCCGCGCTCGCCGCCATCGCGCTGGGTAGCTCCATCCTCGCAGTGGAGCCCGGATCTCGCTTTGGCATCTCGTCCGGGGCGCTCTTGGTGTTGGGTGCCTGCGCCATGTGGGGACTGGACAGCAACGTGACGCGCCTGCTTTCGCTAAGAGACCCGCTGCACATCGCCACCGTGAAGGGATTCGTTTCCGGCACGGTCTCTCTCGGCTTGGCTCTGGCGCTCGGGAGAGGGTTCCCAGCTCTCGGCACGGTCGTGCTGGCCTTGCTCCTGGGCGCCGTGAGCTACGGTGCGAGCCTGGTCTTCTTCGTGCACTCGCTTCGGCACGTGGGTGCCGCGAGGACAGGGACGCTGTTCGGCACAGCCCCGTTTGCCGGCGTCCTGATCTCACTCATGGTCTTTCGCCAGATTCCCGTTGCGACCTTCTTCCTCGGGGCTCCTTGCGCGGTGGCCGGAGTGGCCCTGCTTCTCCTCGAGCGACACGGGCATCGGCACGCGCACGAGGCCTTCGTTCATGAACACGCCCATCGGCACGACGAGGGGCACCACGGTCACCTGCACGCCGAGGGGGCCTCATCTGCACTCTCGCACAGCCACCTCCACGAGCACGAGCCCATGGAACATGAGCACGAGCATCGTCCGGACGTGCACCATCGGCACAAGCGCTGACGGGGTTGAGCTGGGAGACAAAGCGGCGGCCTCTCTCGCTGCGACGCGAGATTGGCGTCCCCGATGCGAGTTTGCGCCCAGAGCAAGGGAGGCGTGATGGCCTGCGACGGACGCCGCTTCGCTGCTGGTCACTGATTCCTGACGGGAGTGGAGGTCAGTAGTCGGTGGGTTCAAACCGGTTGCGAGGATTCGAAGCGGCATGCGTCGCGCCGGGGGTTCCCTCAGCGATTGCCTTTTCAAAGGCCGGACGGTACCATCTTCCCCCGATAGCCAGGTACCGTGGGGCCTGACCTGTAGAGTGGAACGCCATAGCGAAGCGCAATGCAGGCAGGCTACCGGAGGAACATGCAACAAGGGATCCTGTTACTGGTCGCCGTGTTTGCCCCCCTCGCGGGGGCTTTCCTGCTTCCCCTTCTCGGCCGGCTCTCCACCCGCCTCCGGGACTTCGCCGCTCTGGCGATGGTGGCTGCGTCCCTGGGCTGTTCCCTTGCCCTGGTGCCGGGCGCCCTGAACGGTGAGGTCGTTACGTTCAGCCTCTCCGGACCGTTGGGGCTTTCGCTTGGCTTTGCGGCTGACGCGCTCGCCGTTTTCATGGCCATCGTCTCCTCCCTGGTCGGAGCGATCATCATGCTCTTCTCGTTTGACTACATCAGCCACTACGAGAACCAGAACGAGTACTACCTGATGGCCGTCGTGTTCCTGGGCGCGATGATGGGCCTTGTCTTCTCGACGAATCTCGTCTTCTTGTTTGTCTTCTGGGAGATCACGGGAATCGCCAGCTGGCGCCTGATCGGCTTCTACCGCACGAAGACCGACGTCCTCAAGGCGGACAAGGCCTTCCTCGTGACCGCTCTGGGTGCCCTGATCATGCTGGTAGGTATCCTCGCCGTCTACGGCCAGACGGGAACCTTTGACCTGGAGGCGATGAAGGGAGTCGCTCTTCCCTTCTGGGTGTCGATGCTCCTCCTGGTAGGGATGCTTTCCAAGTCGGCCACGCTTCCCTTCCAGACGTGGTTGCCCGACGCCGGCGTCGCCCCGTCCCCGGTGACCGCACTCCTGCATGCGGCGGTGCTGGTCAAAATCGGCGTGTATGTCTTCGCGCGTCTCTTCCTGGCGACCTTCGCCTTCGACGAAGCCTTGCGCACGGTCGTGGCATCGATCGCCGGTGCGAGCGCCCTGGTCAGCGCCGGGGCGGCGCTCGTGGACACGGACTTCAAGCGCATCGTCGCCTATTCCACCGTGAGCCAGATCGGCTTCATCTTCCTGGGACTGGCCATGGGCAGCCCGCTCGGCGTCGCCGGAGCGCTTCTGTACATCCTGATGCACGGCCTGGCCAAGGCCGGCCTCTTCCTCTCGGCGGGTATCGTGGAGCAGAACACCGGAACAAAGGACATCACGAAGCTCGGCGGCCTCATCCGAACGATGCCCTGGACCGCGGGAGCCTTCCTCCTCTGCGTCTTCTCGGTCATGGGGATTCCCCCGCTCGGTGGGTTCTTCAGCAAGTACATGGTCGTCTCCGCGGCCGTGTCGAGCGGCCAGATCGCCATGAGCGTGGTCTTCCTCGTGGGCGCGCTCTTGACGATCCTGTATCTCTTCCGGCTCTTCTCCAAGGTCTTCCTCGGTGAGCCGCAAGGGACTCCGGCGGTGGAGAAGTCCCGGCTCATGGTGGCCTGCGTCGTCCTCCTGGCGGCGCTTTCGCTTGCAGGCGGGCTTCTGGTCAGCTGGCCCTCGCTCCTTGCCAAGGCGGCGATCCTGCAGATGCTGGGGGTGGTCCAGTGAGCCCGTACCTACTCGTCCTCGCGATCGTCATCCCCGCCGTTGCCGGGCTCGTTGCCCTGGTCTTGCCCAGCCGCCGCGCACGCTGGGCGGCGGGGGCTCTCGCCGTCGTGGCGACCGGGTGCGAGCTCGGCCTCGCGATCTACCTCTTTCCGCACGACCTTTTCTTCTCGCACCCGTGGCTCGTTCTGGGGACCGGATTCACCGTCGACTTGGCCCTCAAGCTCTCTCGCTTCAGCGCGTTCATTCTCCTCGCGATCGCAAGCTTCGGGTTCCTCGTTTCCGTCTTCTCGAGCGTCTCCATGGCCGGAGCACCGTCGTCGCGGCGCTTTCACACGTGGGTCCTGTTCACCGTGGCGATGGCTGCCGGTGCGGTCCTGGCGGACAACCTGCTTCTGCTCCTTGTCTTCTGGGAAGGGCTCCTCCTTACGCTTTTCGGGATGATCGTCGCGGGAAAGACGAGGCCGTTCGCGACCGCGATCAAGGCGTTCGTCATCGTTGGCATCACGGACCTGTGCATGATGCTCGGCGTGATGCTCACCGGGCACCTGGCGGGAACGCTCTCCATGTCGTCGATCCACCTCCCGCTCGACGGGCTGGGGAGCGTCGCTTTCCTCCTCCTCCTGATCGGGGCGATGGGCAAGGCGGGAGCGATGCCATTTCACAGCTGGATTCCCGATGCGGCGATCGAAGCGCCGCTGCCGTTCATGGCACTGCTCCCGGCGAGCATGGAAAAGCTTCTGGGGATCTACTTCCTGGCAAGGATCTCGCTGGATCTATTCATCTTGACGCCCCAGTCGTGGGTGTCCCCCATCCTGATGTCGCTCGGCGCGGCAACGATCCTCTTGGCCGTGATGATGGCCCTGGTTCAGAAAGACTACAAGCGGCTTCTTGCGTACCACGCCATCAGCCAGGTGGGCTACATGATCCTCGGGATTGGGACCGCCCTTCCGATCGGAATCGTGGGGGGCCTGTTCCACATGGTGAACAACGCCATCTACAAGTCCTCTCTCTTCCTCTCCGGAGGCGCGGTGGAGAGACAGACCGGGACGACGGACCTAGGCAAACTGGGCGGCCTGGCGCGGAGCATGCCCGTGACCGCGATCTGTTTCGTCGTGGCCGCGGCGTCCATTTCGGGAGTCCCGCCGTTCAACGGGTTCTTCTCCAAGGAACTCGTGTACGACGGCGCGCTCGAGAGGGGCTGGATCTTCTACGCCATCGCGCTCTTGGGATCGTTCTTCACCGCGGCGTCGTTCCTCAAGTTGGGCCATTCCGCCTTCTTCGGGAAGCCGGCCGACCCGGGCCGGAAAGTGAGGGAGGCGCCGTGGCCGATGCTCGTGCCGATGATCGTCCTCGCCTTGCTGTGCCTGGTGTTCGGCGTCGCGAACAGCCTGCCGCTCGGGCGATTGATCGAGCCGGCGGTCGGTGCGGCGACCACCCGGGGCGAGACGTTCGCCGGCTTCCCGTCGAGCATGCTGCTCGTTGGGCTGACGGTTGGCGTCCTTGTCTTGGCCTGCCTCAACCATGCGTTCGGCGTGCGGCGAACCGGGAAGGGCCTTGGCGCGGTCGACCACATCCACCACGCGCCCGGGCTGTCGTCGGTCTACGCTCTGCAAGAGACGGGCGCCTTGGATCCCTATCGGACCCTGAACAGCGTCGTGCGAATCGCTGCTGGCGTCCTCTACCGCATCGACCGGGTGATTGACTGGCTCTACAGCACGGTTGCCACCCAGTCGGCGTTCGCGATCACGTGGCTCCTGCGCAAGGCGCACAACGGGAACGTCAACCGATACGTCTTGTGGTCGATCTTCGGAGCGATCGGGGTTGTGCTCGCGGCGCTTGCGATCTTCGGAGGGGTCCGATGAGCTATCTGCTTTTGCTTGTCCCGTTCGCCAGCCTCATCGTGCTGAACCTCCTTCCGAAGAGGGCGCGGGCGGCGGCGCTGTGGATCACGTTTGGGATCCTGGTCGCGGAGACCGCGGCTGCCTTTCTCGAGCGGTTCGTCGCCGTTGACTGGTCGTTCCTCGCGCCGTTGGAGAGGGTCCTCGTGTTCAACCTGGCGGTCGATCACCTGAGCGGCCTCCTTCTCCTGTGCGCGGGGATCGTGGGCATGGCCGCCGTTTTGGTCGGCCGTCGCACCCTCGCTGACGTCGCGGATCGATTCATCTTCGCGAATCTGGTTCTGGTCGCTCTGGTCGGCATCAACGGGATCGCGATGGTGCGGGATCTGTTCACCCTGTACGTCTTCGTCGAGGTGACGGCCGTCGCCACCTTCATCCTCATCACCGTGCGGCACGGAAGGCTCGCCTTCGAGGGGGCCTGGAAGTACATCATCCTCTCGGTCGTGGCGAGCGTGCTCATGCTGTCCTCGGTCGCCTTCTTCCTCCTGTGTGCAGGCGGGATCTCGTTCGAAGCCGTGAAGACGGCCCTGGCGGCCCCTGGATCCCTCACCTGGCTCGCCATGGCCCTTTTCCTGTGCGGGCTCTTCGTGAAGGGGGCGCTCGTTCCCTTTCACGGGTGGCTCGCCGACGCGTACACCGCGGCCCCGGCTCCCGTGTCGGTGTTCATGGCAGGAATCGTCACCAAGGCCTCGGGGATCTTCGCGCTCATTCGCATCGTCTCCTTCGCGATGGGAGACGCGCTGCCTGGCCGCGAGATCCTGCTGGTCGTTGGGGCTTTGACCATCGTGGTCGGCGCATTCCTGGCGCTGGGTCAATCGAACATGAAGCGGATGCTCGCCTACTCGAGCTTGAGCCAAATGGGCTACATCGTGCTCGCCCTGGGCGGAGACCTCCGCCTGGGTATCCTCGCGGCGGCGCTCCACTTCTTCAATCACGCCGTCTCCAAGTCCCAGCTCTTTGTCAACGCCGCGGCGATTGAGGAGCAGCTGGGGACGCTCGACATGGACAAGATGGGCGGGATCGCGGCACGGATGCCTGTCACGGGCGCAACGGCCGCCGTGGCGACGTTGTCCATCGCCGGGCTTCCCCCGCTCGCCGGCTTCTGGAGCAAGCTTCTGATCGTGCTGGCCCTGTGGAGCGCGAAGGAATACGCGTTCGCTGCGATCGCGATCCTGGCGAGCCTCGTCACGCTTGCTTACTTCCTGTCGCTCCAGAGGAGGGTCTTCTTCGGGAAGACGTTGCCCCAGTGGGCAGAGGTGCGTGAGGCCGGGACCGGGCTCCTCGTTCCCGCGGTCGCCCTGGCCTTGATTACGATCGCTTTGGGAATCGGATTCCCGTTCGCGCTCCGAATCTTGGGGGTGGGTGGAGCATGATTGCCATGACCCTCCTCCTCGTGGTGCTCGTTTTGGCTGCGCTGTGGGCCTCGATGGCCACGGCGCTCTTACGGGCGACCCTGGCTCTCGCGCTCTCGAGCGCACTCCTCGCCGTGTTCATGTTCAGCTTGGGAGCGGTCTGGGCCGCCGTCATCGAGCTCTCCGTGTGCGCGGGGTTGATCTCGGTCGTGTTCGTCAGCGTGATCAGCCTGACAGAGCAGCGACCGCTCACGGAGCTCCTGGCCCAGAGGAAGAGTCGTCTGCGCCGGTTCTGGCCCCTTCCGCTCCTCCTGATCGCAGTGGGTGTTGGCCTCTCCTTCGTGCACACGCCAGTCCAGATCGCGCTGCCCCTTCCGTCGGGAGACGGCGACGTGCGGACCGTGCTGTGGACCCTGCGGCAACTCGACCTTTTCGGGCAGATCATGATTCTCCTCGCCGGGGTGTTTGGGGTCCTCGTCCTGTTCAAGAAGGAGGCGAAGGATGGCGATTGAGATCCCGCAGTCGTTCTGGCTCTACTTCACCTTCTTTGCGCTTCTCGCCCTGGACGGGATCTGGTGCATCCTGGCCACGCGAAACCTCGTGCGGATCCTGATCGGCCTGGAGATCCTCATGAAGTCGGTCACCTTCTTCCTGATCGTGGCGGGATACCTGACTGGGAGGATGGCGCTCGCCCAGGCGCTCGTGATCACGGTGATCGTGATCGAGGTCGTCGTCGTCGTGGTCGTCGCGGGTGTGATCCTGGGATTCTTCCGGGAGCACGATTCCTTGGATGTGAAGAACACGCGGAACATGAAGGGGTAGCTCGTGCCAATATCGGTTCTGCTTCTCGTCCCACCCGTCGCGCTCGCCCTCCTCGTCTTGGTCGTGTGGCTCCTTTCGGCTGCCTCAAGCTCGCTTGCCTTCCGAAGGAAGGGGCCGCGCGGGGCGCTCGACAAGCCCTACGCCGGCGGCGAGGACGTCGAGAAGCACCGGTTCCAGCCCGACTACAGTCAGTTCTTTCCGTTCGCCTTCTTCTTCACCATCCTGCACGTGGTCACCCTGATCGTCACCACGTCGCCGGCTCGCGTCATGGGGAGCGTGGCCTTCGCCTTGGTCTACGTGCTGGGAGCGCTCTTGGCCCTCTTCATTCTCTTCCGGAGGTGACGCCCCGCATGAACGTCGCTCGCCGAGTCGTTCGCTGGGGGCAGAAGAAGTCCCCATGGATCCTGCACTTCAACACCGGCGCGTGCAATGCCTGTGACATCGAGATCATCGCGGCTCTGACCCCACGCTTCGACCTGGAACGCTTTGGCGTCCTGCTCAAGGGCACGCCGCGTCACTGCGACATCATGGCCTGCTCCGGCCCGGTGACGCTGCAGATCCGGCCGCGTCTCATTCGCATCTACGAGCAGGTGCCGGAGCCCAAGCTGGTGGTGGCCGTGGGAAGCTGCGCCACGAGCGGCGGGGTGTTCGGGGGGCTGTACAATGTCATGGGCGGGATCGACCAAGCGATTCCGGTGGCCGCGTACATCCCGGGGTGTCCGGCGAGCCCGCAGGCGATCATCGACGGGTTTGCGAAGCTTCTCAAGACGCTTGAGGGGGGAAAATGAGCGAAGCCGAAGGCGTGCAAGCTGAGCTCGTGGCGAAGTTCCCGTTCCTCGCGAGCGTGGTGAAGATCCAACGCGCGAAGCGCGTTTGGGTGGAGGTCGATCAAGAGAGGTTCGCCGAGGTCTTCGGTTTCCTCGTCAAGGGCCTGGACTTCTCGAACCTGTGCACGATCACGGGCCTCGACGAGGGAACGGATCTGGGGTTCATCTACCACTTGGCGCGAAACGGCGGCCTGATGGTGAACGTGAAGACGCGCTGCCCCAAGGGCGAGTCGATGAAGACGGTGACGCCGCACTTCCCGGGGGCCGGCATCTACGAACGGGAAATGGAAGACCTCCTGGGCGCCCGCATCGAGGGCCTGCCCGAGGGATCGCGCTACCCGCTTCCTGACGACTGGCCGAAGGGCGAGCATCCGCTCCTGAAGGACTGGAAGGCAAAGGGGACTGGTGCGGGGGAGGAAGGAGCCAAGAATGAGTGAAAGAGAGAGAATCGTCCGAGTCCCCATCGGCCCGCAGCATCCTGCGCTCAAGGAGCCGGAGAGCTTCATGGTCGACCTCCACGGCGAAAAGATCAGCGCCGTGGCTTTGAGACTGGGCTACAACCACCGCGGAATCGAGAAGGGATGCGAAGGGCGCACGTACGTCCAGGATGTCTACCTCGTAGAGCGCGTGTGCGGGATCTGCTCGCACTCCCACTCCACGGCGTTCGTGCAGGCGGTGGAGGAAATCGCGGGGCTCGAGCTCCCCAAGCGCGCGAAGTACATCCGCACCCTGATCGCCGAGCTTGAGCGGATCCACAGCCACCTCCTGTGGCTTGGTGTCGCCGGGCACGAGATCGGGTTCGACACGCTCCTGATGTACACGTGGCGGGACCGGGAACAGGTGATGGACCTGCTTGCAGCTCTGACCGGGAATCGAGTCAACTACGGTCTGAACACGGTGGGTGGAGTGCGGCGGGACGTCTCCCCCGAGCAGATCCCAGAGATCCTCAAGGTCGTCGACGCGCTCGAAGGGCGCACGAAGTACTACATCGAACTCGCCATGACCGAGGAGACGCTGGCGCAGCGCCTCGCGGGCGTGGGGAAGCTCTCCAAGGCGGACGCGGTCACCCTGGGCGCGGTCGGGCCGACCGCACGGGCCTCGGGCGTCGACCGGGACACGCGCCGGGACGATCCCTACGCCGCCTACGATGAACTTGAGTTCCAGGTCGTCACCGACGACCGCTGCGACGTGTTCGGGCGGGCGGTCGTGCGCCTGGGCGAGCTCATGCAGTCGTATTCCATGGTCCGTCAGCTTGTGAAGAACCTGCCTGATGGACCGATTGCGGTGAAAGCGCCGTTGAAGATCCCAGCCGGTGAGGCCGTCAGCCGCTACGAGGCGCCCCGCGGCGAGGATATGCACTACGTCAGGGCCAACGGGACCGACAAACCGGAGCGGGTCAAGATCCGCGCCCCGACCCTCGCCAATACCCAGTCCGTGGCCAAGATGCTGGAGGACGGGTACCTTGCCGATCTGCCGATCGTCGTCGCCGCCATCGACCCCTGCTTCTCCTGCACCGACCGGACGATCGCCTTGAGAGACGGCACGCGGCACGGGGCGAGAACGATGGGTTGGGAGGAGCTCGTGACCTACGGCGTGGGCTGGTACCGCGCGCGCGGCGTCGACTGCTCCCGGATCACCGTGCGGGGAGGCCCCAGGGCATGAGCGTCGGAGGCGCCGTCGTCGACATCCTCGTCTTCCCCGGACTTCTCTTCCTCCTTGTCTTCGGAATGGCTGGCGAGTTCGTGGACCGCAAGCTCTACGCGCGGCTGCAGAACCGTGTTGGCCCGCCCTGGTTCCAGCCTCTGGCCGACTTCCTGAAGCTCGTCGGCAAGGAGAACGTGGTCCCGCACGAGGCCGACAAGCGCATGTTCAACATGGCCCCGGTGTTCGCGCTCGGCTCGGTGGTCGCCGCCTCGCTCTACATCCCGCTGTGGGGCACCGCGCCCGTGTTCTCGTTTGCTGGCGATCTGATCGTCGTGCTCTACCTGCTTCTCATTCCGACCCTGACCTTCTTCCTTGGCGGCTGGTATTCCCGTTCCATCTTCGCCACCCTGGGCGCGGTTCGAGCGATCACGCAGCTCTTCGCCTACGAGATCCCGCTGTTCATCGCTCTTTTGGCGCCATCCCTCCTAGCGAACACCTGGTCGATCTCGGGGATGGCGCGCTACTACTCGGCGCACCCGTGGCTGTGGCCGGTGAACCTGATCGGCTTTGGGGTGGCGCTGGTCTCTTTGCTCGGGAAGCTGGAGCGGGTGCCGTTTGACATTCCTGAGGCGGAGACGGAGATCGTTGCCGGGGCCTTCACCGAGTACAGCGGGAGGCGGCTGGCCTTCTTCCGCCTGGCGATCGACTGCGAGGCGATCGTGGTCGCCTCGCTCCTGGCGGCCGTGTTCCTCCCGTTTGGCTTGGGGCTTGCGCCGTGGCTCGGTTTCATCCTCTACGTGGTGAAGGTGCTCTTCATCCTGGCGATCCTCGCCCTCCTGCGAACCCTGTTCGCGCGATTGCGCATCGATCAGATGATCGCCTTCTGCTGGAAGTACGTGGCACCGATTGCCTTCCTGCAGGTGCTCGTCAATCTCGTGGTGCGGGAGCTGATCTAGGCATGGCGAGAAAGATCGTGAGGCGCCCGGGAAGGATGATTCCGACTCTCTTGCGATCACTCTTCCGCCGGCCGGCGACCACGCACTACCCCTTCGTCAAGTGGACCATGCCCGATCGATTCCGCGGGCGTCCTGTGGTCCACTCGGAGAACTGCATCGGCTGTGGGATGTGCGTGCGGAACTGCCCCTCTGGCGCGATCCAGATCACAAAGATCGGGGAGAGAGCGTTCGAGGCGACGATCGATCTTGGGAAGTGCGTGTACTGCGGACAATGCGCCGACAGCTGCCCGAAGAAGACGATCGAGCTTACAGGGGACTTCGAGCTGGCGTCGTTCGATCGGGAAACGCTGAGGGTCGTCTATCATGCAAAGCCCAAGCCTGCGACAGTCTCTCAAGAAGGCCCTGTTCCCGAGCCCCCAAGTCCGAAAGCTGCCGCCGTCTAGTCGCGTCGTCGTTCTCGGCGTTGGCTCGGATCTGCGGTCCGACGACGCGGCCGGGATTCGCGTGGCGGAGCGAGTCGCTCTGATGTCCCTTCCGGGCGTGCATGTCGTGATCGGAGGGACGGCCCCGGAGAACGCGACGGGGGAGATTCGGCGGATCGATCCCACTCACGTCCTCATCGTCGACGCCGCGGACCTTCGCGGGGTGCCGGGCACCGTACGACTGATCGAAGCCGAGGAGGTCGGAGGGATCTCCTTTTGCACGCACACCCTCCCACTGAGCGTGCTTTCGACCTATCTTACGAAGGAGACGGGGTGTCGGGTCTTCATCCTTGGGATCCAGCCCAAGTGCCTCGCCTTCGGCGAAGGGCTGTCAGGGGAGGTCGAGGCGGCCGTCGAAGAGGCCCTTCGCGCGCTCAAGGACGTCCTGGGGACCTGATCGCTCACAGCGGCCGGTTGCGTCGAAGACAGGCGGATCGAGTATCCTGGGAAACGGGACGCACGTCTGGTACGCTGGCCCGGAGCGGAGCGCAGGCAATGATCCGCGTGGGCGAGCAGGCCAAGCGATTCTTCACGCAAGAGGGGATTTGGCATGAAGCGCACGACGCTCTCGGTTCCGGCACTCCTTCTTCTAGCGCTTTACGCAAGCCCCTTGGCAGGAGCGTCCTACACGGTGACGGACACCCTGGGCCGGATTCTCGCCTTCGACGCCGTGCCGGAGCGGATCGTCATCGCGGGGAGAGGCTCGCTTCTCCTGACGGATGCTCTGTATCTCTTCCCTGGTGCCGCATCGCGGATCGTGGGGGTCGGAGGAACCGACCAGGGGCAGGGTGATTTCTATCCGCTCCTCGACCCCTCTTACAGGGAGAAGGCCCGCTTCACCAACAACGTGGGACCGGAGGCGATCGCGGCAGCACGGCCGGACCTCGTCCTCCTCAAGTCGTACCTGAAAGAAGGTTTGGGTCACACTCTGGAGACGGTTGGCATTCCCGTGCTGTACCTCGATTTGGAGTCGCCCGCCAGATTCTACTCGGATATCGGCGTCTTGGGGGACCTTCTGCAAGAGAGCGAGCGGGCTCAGTACCTCGTCGACTGGTATCGGACGCGGGTCGGCGCGATTGAGCTCGTCGTCTCGGCGGCCGCTAGGCCGACCGCGCTCGTCGTGTCGTACAGCAAGACCGCGGAGAACGCGTCGTTCACTGTCCCTCCTGCCGGATGGCTGCAAACGGAGATGGTCGAGAAGGCGGGCGGCGCGCCGGTGTGGAAGAGCGTTGGCGTCGGGAATGGATGGATGAAGGTAAATATCGAGCAGCTCGCGTTGTGGGATCCGCAGTATGTGCTCGTGGTGTCCTACGGGACTCCGGCCACGGGGGTGGTGAAGAGCCCGGGAGCGGAATCCATCTGGAAGGGGAAGGTCCTGGCGTTCCCGGCCGACTTCTATTCCTGGGATCAGCCCGACACGCGATGGATCCTCGGCCTGGAGTGGGTCGCCGCGACGCTCCACCCCGATCTTCTCCAGGGATTCGATCTGCGCCGGGAGGTGACCTCCTTCTACATGGAGCTCTACGGAATCGATGAGGCGACGATCGCGGCCGAGATCCTTCCGCGCCTGGCGGAGGCACTCAGCGGGAACTAGAAGAGAGAGCCGCCTCTGAAGCGCCAGATGGCAAGTGCGCAGGAGCCAAGCATCCTGAGGGTGACCGCCTGAGGAGGAAAGGGCCATGGAACGAGGGGTTGGTGGGGACTTCCTCTGGATCGCGCGCGAGCTTGAGCGATTGGCCAACGAGGGCGAGGCCGGGACGCTGGCTTTGGTGATCCGTACGCGAGGCTCGGCCCCCGGCCGCGTGGGGGCGAAGATGGTCGTGCTGCTGGATGGCCGCATTCGCGGCACAGTGGGCGGGGGGAGTGTCGAGGCGCGGGTGATCTGCGATGCGCAAGGCGCCGCGGGCGACGGCCGGGGTCCGCGGACGATGCGCTACGACCTAGAGGAGCTGGGGATGACCTGTGGCGGGGAGATGGAGGTCTACCTTGAACCGATCGCCGCGCCCAAGCACGTGATCCTCTACGGGGGCGGGCACGTGGCTGCGGCGATCGCTTGCGTGCTTGAGACGCTCCACTGCCGGATCACGGTGGTCGACGAGCGCAAGGAGTGGGCCAACCGCGAGCGCTTTCCCGGCGCCGAAGAACTCATCAACCGGCCGTTTGCGGAGCACCTCGCTCTGCATCCACCCGGCTCCCAGGATCATGTGCTGATCGTCACCCGCGGGCACGAAGAGGACCAACTGGTGCTCGAGGCTGTCATCGGCCATAGGCCGGCCTACCTGGGGATGATCGGCAGCCGGAAGAAAGCAAGGGACGCGGCCGCAGAGCTCAGGGCCAAGGGGATTCCCGACGATCTCGTCCAGACGGTGCGCTCACCGGTGGGGCTGGACATCGGGGCGGTGACTCCGGAGGAGATCGCGATTGCCGTGGCAGCGGAACTGGTCCTCGTGTGGCGGCGAGGCCTCGGTCCTGCTTGCGTGCAGGAGTCGTGGCAGCGCCCGAGCGGCGCGCAAGCGGGCGAGGAGGCGTCCCCGGAGCCGGAGCGTCCCGCGCGAGAAGGGGAAGCGACTCACGACGTGCGCCCGCCAGGGGGAAGGCGCCCATGACGGTCGGAGGGATTGTGCTCGCGGCCGGTGCTTCGAGGAGAATGGGCGTTCCCAAGGCCGTGCTGCGCGTGGGCGATCGAACGTTCTTGGACGCGCTCGGGGAAGCGCTCCGCTCTGGGGGATGTGATCCGGTCCTGGCTGTGGTGGCCGAACCGACGGAAGCCATTCGAAAGGAATGTCGTCTCGCTGGCATCGTGTTGGTCGTCAACCCGGAGCCCTCGCGCGGGCAGATCTCGTCGTTGCGCTGTGGGCTCGAAGAGCTCGGGCGCGTCGACGGGGTTGTCGTCCTCCTCGTCGACCAAGGATCTATCCTGCCGTCGACCGTGCGCGCCGTCCAGGCAGCCCTGAGCTGTGCCTCGGTCGCGGTGGCGCGGTACCGCAAGAGAACAGGGCACCCGGTCGGGTTTGCGCGCGAGGTGTTTCCCGAGCTCTTCTGTGGTGAGGTCGCGGATGGCGGCGCCGACGCGGTGGTGGCGGCCTACCGCCGGACAGGGCGCCTGGCGGAGGTGGATGTCGAGGACCCCGGTGTGATCCGCAATCTCAACACCCCGGAGGAGTACAGAGCCTTTCAAGACCATGGCGCAAGTACCGGAATCTAGACGGGCCCCGGGGGCTCAGGGCGGTGGCGTGGGCCTTCCCCGCCCCGGCACCGGGACGTCGCCATCCCAGCCGCGCGACGGGACGAGGTTTCTCCTTCTTCTCTTGCTCCTTCTGGTGGCGGTGGCCGCTTTGTCCGTGTTTCTCGGACGGTACCCGGCGCCCGGGTTCCTGTCGCTCCACACCCTGTTTCACGACCCGCTCGCACAGCGTCTTGTTCTCGCGATCCGACTGCCGCGGATCGTCGCCGGCATTCTCTTGGGCATGTCGCTTGGGGCGGCGGGGACCGTCTTTCAGATGGTCTTTGCCAACCCCCTCGTCGAGCCCGGTTTCCTAGGCGTCTCCCAAGGGGCCGCCTTCGGCGCGGCTCTGGGCATCGTGGCCGTCTCGGCGAACCCGGCGATCGTCGAGGCGAGCGCTCTTGTCTTCGCTCTGGGAGGACTGTGGCTTTCCTGGATCCTGGCACGCTTGATCCGCTACGGCGGCTGGATCTTGCGTTTGGTGCTCGCGGGCATCGCGGTCTCGGCCCTGTTCTCGGCCGGAATCGGCGCGGTCAAACTGGTCGCGGACCCGTTGAGCCAGCTTCAGGAGATCACCTTCTGGTTGCTCGGCGGGTTGTGGAACGTGACCTGGCGGGATGTCCTGTTCGTTGCCCCGCCGGCCGTGGTGGGCCTCAGCGTCGTCTATCTCTTGCGCTGGAAGCTGAACGTGTTGTCGCTCGATGAACGGGTGGCCCATTCCCTGGGCAGCGCCCCGGGAAGGGAGCGTGTCCTCGTCCTCTTCTCGGCCACCCTGGCCACGGCGGCGGTCGTTTCGGTGAGTGGGCTGATCGGATGGGTTGGCCTCATGATTCCGCATGCGGCGAGGCGCCTGTGTGGGACGGACGCGGCGAAATCCCTTCCCAGTTCCATGCTCTTAGGGGCGGTGTTCATCCTCCTCTGCGACGACCTCGCCCGCACCGTCCTCCCTGTGGAGATCCCTCTTGGGATTCTCACGTCCGTCCTGGGTGCGGGCGCCTTCATCACGCTCATGATTGCCCGAAGAGAGGAGCGCAACAGATGAGCCTCCTTGAGCTTCGGTGTGTCGACTTCGCATGGCCCGGAGGAAGAGGCGTGCTTGATCAATTGTCCCTGACCGTCGACCAGGGATCGATGGCCGCGATCCTTGGGCCAAACGGCGCCGGGAAGACGACCTTGCTTGACGTGTGCTTAGGATGGAAGAAACCTCAGGCTGGCGGCGTCTTCCTCCAGGAGAGGCCTCTCTCGAGCTTTGGCCGCGGCGAGCGGGGCCGCCTGATGAGCCTCGTCCCACAGCATGAGAACGTCCGGTTTGACTTCAGCGTGACCGAGTACGTTCTTCTGGGGCGAGCGCCTCATCTGCGACCGCTTGCTGCGCCGGGCAAGAGAGACCTCGCGATCGCGATGGAAGCCCTGGAAGCCACAGGCATAGTGCATCTCGCTTTGCGGTCGATCGCCAGGCTGAGTGGGGGCGAGTACCAGCTCATGCTGATCGCCCGGAGCCTGGCTCAGGAACCTTCCCTTCTCCTGCTCGACGAGCCGGCGAGCCAGCTCGATCCGGCGAATCAGCTCCGGGTGGTCCGGATGCTGCGGACGCTTGCATCGAGGGGAATCAGCGTCTTGTACACGAGCCACAATCCGCAGACGGCTGCGGTCGCGGCCGACACGATCCACCTCCTCTCAGACGGCCGTCTGCGATTCTCTGGACCGCCGCAGGAGGTCCTCACAGAGAGAAACCTGCTGGAGGTGTACGGGGTCCCGTTGCATGTGGTGTGGGCAGCGAAGAATCCGCACTTCTACTGGGACGTCGACTAGCCGAGCGTCGCGACCGTCACGGTAGGAAAGCCCTGGTCACGAGGAGCCACGTGCGGCCCTGCAGGGATTCAAAGCGCGGCCCGCGTTTCAGTCCCGCCCCGCTCTTCGCCGCAGGTGACGGATGAGGAAAAGGATAACCAGGAGAGCCAGGACCCCGATGATCCCGATGTCGATCAGGCCGGTGTACTGGGTCACCGTTGTCCAGTTTCGGCGCAGGGAGAAGCCGCACCAGGTGAGGAAGGCGTTCCACAGACCCGCTCCGGCGATCGTGAGAAGAGAGAACGGAAGAAGCCGCATCCGGCCCAAGCCGGCCGGGATCGAGATCAGGTGGCGCACGACCGGGATGAAGCGACTGACGAACACGGTGAGTGTTCCGTGTCGCTGGAAGAAGCGATCGGTCACGTTCAGATCGTGGGCGTCCAGGAGCAGGTACCTCCCGAAACGCCCGACGAACGGCCTCCCCCCGAACCGGCCGACCGCGTAGGAGAGAAGGGAGCCGGCCAGACTTCCCAGGGTGGCAAGGGCGACCACCGCGATGGACGAAAGCGTTCCCTCGGCCACGAGGAACCCTGCGAAAGGCATGACCGCCTCGCTCGGTACCGGAAGGACCATGCTTTCCGCGACCATGAGCAGGAAGACCCCGGCGTAGCCGGTCGTCTCGATGACGTGCGTCCCGAGGGACACGATGAACTCCGTGATCCCCACTGGTCCTCCTTTGCCTGGTCCCACCCGGGAGCGACTCTAACGCAAGGAGCCTTGGCGTTCCACGGCTCCGGGCAATCCGGGCCGGTTCGCAGGCCGGGCCGCTCCGGGAGGCGGGCCAGATGCCGCGTCCCTGACCGCGACATCGGTCCTTGATCGGCATCGCATCGAGAGGTATAGTCGGGCACCATAGCACCCGTACCAACTAATCCCATTTGATCTCGCGCGACCTCCGACCGGAGATCGTACGGGGGGCAGGTGAGAAGATGAGGGAAGCGCCTCTGACCCCAGTACGGATCACGACCCGCATGGGTTTCCTGCCTCGTCTCTACTACTCCTGGCGCCGCGCCATGAAGTGGTTCGTCATCTTCCTTTCCGTGTCGGGCCCGGGGATCATCGTCATGCTCGCGGACAACGACGCCGGAGGCATCACCACCTACGCCGCGACCGGAGCGCGCTTCGGGTATGGGCTCCTTTGGTTCCTCGTCCTCCTGGGTCCGGTCGCCTACTACGTCCAGGAGATGACCGTCCGTCTGGGCGCGGTGACCAAGCGCGGGCACGCCGAGGCGATCTTCGACGCCTTCGGGCCCTTCTGGGGCTGGTTTTCGCTTCTCGACTTGATCCTCGTTGACTGGTTGACCCTGATCACCGAGTTCATCGGGATGACCGCCGCCCTCTCCATCTTCCACGTGCCGCCGGTCGTGACGGTCGTCGTGGTTTCCCTGGTCATGATCGCCATGGTCCTGCAAGGCCGGTACTGGACCTGGGAGAAGATCGCCTTCTTCTTCTGCGTGTTGAACCTCATCTACATCCCTTGCGCGGTCCTCGTGCGTCCGTCCGTCTCCGACATCCTGCGCACCGGACTCGTGCCGCACTTTCCCGGCGGGTTCAACAACCAGATCTTCTTCTTCCTCATGGCGAACATCGGCACGACGATCGCCCCCTGGATGATCTTCTTCCAGCAGAGCGCCGTGGTCGACAAGGGGATCCAGGAGAAGGACATTCCCTGGAGCAAGCTCGACACGGCGATCGGGTCGGCCTTCACCGTGCTCGTGGCGGCGTTCGTCATCATCATGACGGGGACCATTCTGAAGGGCGTCCCGATCGACAGCGCGGCTCAGGCGTCGACCGCACTCATGGGTGTCAACAAGTGGTTGGGCACGTTCCTGGCGATCGGGCTGTTCGACGCCGGCTTCCTGGGGGCGATCTGCATTTCGCTCGCCAGCTCCTGGGCGTTCGGCGAGGTCTTCGGCTGGGCTCACTCCCTGA
>Ga0315278_10000630_pt1 | contig 31177 bp, 52 predicted proteins | sample YL17G06_0_MG_FD_203880 | JGI IMG/M metagenome (GOLD analysis project Ga0315278, IMG submission 203880) | Sediment microbial communities from Yellowstone Lake, YNP, Wyoming, USA - YL17G06_0 | ecosystem: Environmental > Aquatic > Freshwater > Lake > Sediment | place: USA: Wyoming | collected... | reverse complement strand
AATTGATTGATACTTTCTTTCATATCTTGCATTTTAAATTCGTCCTTAGGTACATATGCTTCTGGTTGAAGAATTAAGTAATTGAATAGTTCCGGATCATTAAACTTGAACGCTCTGTCGTCTGCAAGGTATGTTTTTACGGTCCAATCCATATTACCAGATAAGTTACCAATGTCCTTTAATAAGGCTTGGAACTTGTTAGGGAAGGTATCATCTCTCGACATTTCGACAAAGACGAGATAGCGCCCTTCTTCATCTGTATTGGGACTTACTTCAACATCCAGGGTGTCGATAAACCCTCGTTGGATGAATGTATTTAGGTCATCAGCAGGGTTTTGATCATTGAGATAGAAGGCTACAACAATAACATCTTTTTCATCACCGGCCTTAGGTTCAAACTCGTCGATCGAAACGTCTGGCAAGATGGTGCCTGCTAGATCGCCATTCTTTAAGCTCATACTTCTTCCTCTGGTGGCATCTCTCCAGGACCACCCATATCGTCTGGTGTAATATCCTGTTCTGGTGCTTCCTGTTCTGGTGGTGCTTCATCCGCGAATGCACTTGCTATCTCTTCATTTGTATCATCAATATCTTTTTGGATGATATCATCTAAATCCTGCAATCCGCGATTGATATACTTAATCGGCAATTCTATTGTTACAAGCCAGACATCGCTGTCAACCATCTTGGCTCTCTTACTTTGTGGATCTACCCAATCCTCTGGTCCCTTAACCTTAACAGGTCTCTTGAAGATTCCTTTTCTAAAATTTACTTTGGCGCCGAGCTTGGTTAAACGCAATCCTGCATCTGGATCTGGCATCATTGCGTATGGATACATCCACACAGTCTTATACCAGTATCTTCCAATCTCCGGACCTTCTACCAATTCTCCAAGAATCCAATTCTTATAGGCAAAGATTTCAGCATTATCTAATGTGCGCTCAAACTCCAACAAGGTGTCCAAAATTGTATCACCCTTTGAAATTCCTACTAAAGTCTGCTTGATGCTATCTAGATCAGTTGTCATCCGTTACCCTCTTTTGATTATTTATCTATAACTTGAGAGATTTTGAAAGTTTTGAAAAGACACCTCAATCCAATCCTCTACCTTTAGAAAGTCATAAGTAATAGGTATGCAAAATACACTCGGTACTATTATCGACGTTTCCGCGGATGGGCACTCCCTGCCCAGAATTCCGCTAACTCCACAAAAACCACTACTAAGGAGCATAACCTTGAGCAAAAATCGCAGAATGGCGAAGGCACAGCCACAATCACGTTCATCACGTCAAGTAAAAAATTTCGTAGATGAGTCACAGTCCACAAATGTAGTCAAGCTTGGTAATCGTAATTATAAAAGAGTAGAAATGCTCCCACGTAATACGGCACAAGAAACATACATCGAAGCCTTGCTAGAAAAAAGAATGGTATTTGCAGTAGGTCCTGCAGGTACAGGTAAGACATTACTTGCGGTCTTACGTGCTATTAAGGCATTAAGAGAACAAGAAGTAACAAAAATTATCCTAACACGTCCGGCAGTGAGTGTAGACGAAAAACATGGATTTTTACCGGGAGATTTAAATGCAAAAATGGAACCTTGGACACGCCCGATCTTTGATGTATTTGAAGAGTATTACGGACTACAAGAGACAAAGAGAATGCTTGATGAGGGCACCATCGAAATTGCGCCCTTGGGCTTTATGCGCGGCCGCACATTCAAGTATGCCTATATTATTGCTGATGAAATGCAAAACGCAACGCCAGATCAAACTAAGATGTTATTGACACGTATTGGCGACGGTAGCAGTATGGTTATTACCGGTGACTTAAAACAACATGATCGTGGATTTGATAAGAATGGTCTAAAAGATTTCTTAGAGAAACTAGCTTCGTACAAAACTAGGTCGATGGCAGTATGTACATTTCAGAGATGCCACATTGAACGAGATCCGTTAGTAGCGGAAGTCCTTGACGTATATGGGGAGGATGAATAACAAAAGGGCCCCAAGGGCCCTTTTTAATGTTCTTATTTTTTAAGTTCGTCTATACGTTTTTGAATAGTATCTATTTGTTTCTGTACTGATTCTCTATATTCTTTTTCTTTAGTCTGATGTACATATCTTGCATCTGAAAAGAAAATACCGACAACGGTAAAAATAATTGTTCCGGTAGTACCAGTTAAGATTTTTCCATAATGATTCTTGAGAAATTCTAACATTTAATTATTATCCTTCTTTTGTATAATTTCTTCTAATTGTCTTTTATATCTTGCTGCTAATGCTGCATCTATAGGAGATAGGCGTTGATTAGGTGCTTGCTCCCTCTTAATATCTAATTCAAATAATTTATCTTCGAGATTCTGTTTTCGTAGATTAGATACCGCTGATTTAACTGCTAAATGAATTTGTTGCTTATCCTTCTCGACATCTGCGGCATGGGCATAACGTGCATCGAGCGTAAAAAGGGTTGCCACTAGCGTAATGATAGTGCCGGAAGAACCTAATAAGATTTTCCATTGATTTTCTTTGATTGTCTGCATTACTTGCATACCGTTTCCTCTTATGGTAGCAGTATTTATCAAAGATTAGGAATTCTAATACCTATTTAAGTCCTAATTTAGTCATGCTGAGTTTTAGGATATGATTTGTTATGAACGTAGCCCATTTTTCGGCATCCTGTTCTATCACCCTGAAATCATATACATCGGGTGGAACAAATACTCTGTTTGTATTGTCGAACCGCCCCCTTTCAATCGTATCTACCCAAATAGTCCAATGTGCATTGAAATTATTTCTCATCTCAACCAATGGCGCAACAAAATCACAAATAACAAAATCACATTCAATCTTATCTGCAAGTTCGCGCATTCTATGACTCTGCCTGATTCGACCTTCGTGACTAAAATCCCAATCGTTGTATTCTTTTCTAACTCTATCGGCATTTAGCCAGATTACTTTCTTTTCATAATGCTCAAAATATATCCTAAGCTTTTCTGCAAGTGTTGTCTTTCCGGCACCCGGAAGGCCCATAACAAGAATTCGTTGTGTCACGATATTAGATTATATTCCTTGCAAACCATTTCGTAGATTTCTTTCCACGGATGTTTAGGACCTACAATAGCAAAATGTTCTGTCTCATAATGGTCGTTATGGTCTTGTTGAATTAATACCGTTCTAAGACCCATTTGATAGCCGGCTTCGGCATTCTTGATATGATCTTCAATCCAGAATAAATCAGATCCTTCCCAGGGAAACAGAGCATTTCTTTTCGAGGACCCTGTCTCTAAACAAATAAGTTCAATGAACATATTTCCAAATAGTTTTTCTAGATTTTCTTTTCTATGTTTCTTGGCAGTCGGATTAGCACTCAGACTAGTAATACAGACAAATTTAAATCCATGACCGGCTAATTTTTTAACATACTCAGCAGCATCTTCATATGGTTCTAAATCAGCAATATATGGACTCTCGTTGTATTCGTTGATTAGCTGATACGCCTGGTCATCATTTATATCATAACGAGCACTCATTGAATAATGTTGATCTGTGCCAGGGATTAATTTATGGCCCTTATCGGCCATAAACTTTTCAAATCCGCCAAACCACCAAACTAATACACCATCGGCATCGGTTAATATTATTTTAGGCTTCATGCTACGTCAAAAACAGTCTTGGCTCTTATATTGCCGAATTGGTCGACAAAGACTTCGGGGCTTTCCTCTGGTTGAATTTGAACTTCACGATAAGCAGCATCTAATTCATCCATTTGCTTCTTATATTTTGTGCGGACATACTCTTCAAATTTATCGTATTCGGTTATACCATATCGCGAACCGGTAATCATTTTTCTATTGATGTAATCGCCAATAGCACTACCTACAGAAATATGTCTATCTCTAACTTGGTTTACAAATTCTACAGATTCTGCAACTTCCCATTGATCCTTAAGACCCTTACCTGTCTTAGGATCCTTCTTAAGGCTATTCTTGTGCGATACAATAATAAAAACTTTTTCTTTGCTCATTCTTTTTCCTTTTTTGGTCTACAATCATGAAATTTTACATCTTTTCTATTACAGAATTTTAGACGCAAAAAGTTATCTGCTTCTTCCGAATATGTTAGGACTATGGCAGTTCTTAAATCCATATTAATAGCTGCCTGTGCCCCACTAACCTGAACACCGTTCTCAAGTATGTTATTGAACATATTATCATATTCGTTAAATATTTCGTGGGATGGTGTATCTCCTATAAAATACTCAAATCGAGAATATATAATCTGATTATGCTTCTTTTGCAATTATTTCAAGCTCTACCATAGTTGCACTTAGATTGATTTCAATATCTGCGCACATTGTATGTTTTACCAATCCGTCACGTATTACTAAAATACAGCGATCTTCTTTAGAATCATTACCATCGGCCCAGACATCCAAATTCTGATACATGAATTTGTAAATATCTTCATATTCTTCTTGCTGTGCCTGTGTGCAAATTAGTTGCCTTGCTTCCTTAAATCTCTTAGATCTAAACAATGCAACCATGTCCAGTCTGTAGTCAGCAACATTCTCGATACCTTCGCCAGGTTTTTGCAATTTACCGTCTAATACATTGGCCTGCACCATACTTATACCCCTGCGTAAGTCGGGATAAGTTTTTTTGGAGATTTCTTCTAATGCGTCAATGTCAATTTCAGTGTTTTCTTTTTGTAAGATATCAATAAGACGCATATCAAATTCGTCTTTATTCAAACTCTCAATATGCATACGACCTGTTTCGCAACGAGAATGAATAGCTTGGATAATCTTGTGTGGATAATTACATGTCAGCAAGAAGCGTACATTCTTTGCGTATTTTTCCATTGTGCCACGCAATGTATTTTGTGCTGGTGGAGATAATCCATCAGCCTCGTCTAAAAATACATAACGAATTTCACCATATCCCATGGTTTCGGAGAATCGTGTAATTGTATCACGAATGTAATCAACACCATTATCCTTGGATGCATTTACATCAAGAATATCAAATGCATTAATCTTTAATTCATTCAACAGGATTTTAATAAGTGTGGACTTGCCAGTGCCTGGCGAACCAGACAGAAGCATATGCGGCAATGCACCACCTGCAATCCATCGTTCAATTTGCTTTTTCTGATTTTTGTCTTTGAAGACATAACCGTCAAGTGTAGGTGGACGGTATTTTTCGACCCATAATTCTTTCACAGACTGACCTTTCTAATTTGTAACAAGTATAACTATGAACAATAGAAATGTCAAGTCTGAGCGCGTTCGTTTGCCTGTGAAAATACGGAGAAAATTGCTGTCTCTGGATCATCGTCAGAAACAAGCATACATGCCTGTGGCCATTCTACTCCAAATAATTGAAGATATGTACCGTCCTCCTGTCTGATCTTAATCATACGAGTCCATCGTAGATGTTCAACAAGAATCCATTGTCCGGGTGTAATATCTGTGATGTCTTCTCCAACAGAATATACTTTACACCAGCGTGGGCGTATACCCTCACTCTTACCATCATCGCTCGGAATAATAATTCCATTGACTACACGCGATCCTCGTTCCAGGTCGGTAACAAGGACTTTACCTTTGAGTGCTTTAATTTTCATCGTCTTCTTTCATAACAATGTCGCCACTGGGCAACTCTACTTCTTTCATTGCCTTTGTTGTCTTTGCAACTCTGGATGCCTTTGGTGCCTCTAATACCGTTGCAGGTGCTGCGGGAACAGGGCCCTTCAGGCCAGTATTTACTATGGTAGATTGAACTCTGTGATTTTCGCGAGCAATCTGATCAGCAGTCTTGGTTACGCGGCCATCCTTAATTTGATCACCCTTGGCATTTACTTTCATATTTCCAATTGCTGGAACTTTCTCATTTTCACGACGAATGGAATCCATATCCAATGTCGTGCCTCTATATGTAACGTGGCGTGACATGATTTTCTCCTAATTTTTCTAATTTTAGTTTCTTTGTTGCTTTAATTTTTTCCATTACTTCCGGTGTATGTGTTTTACCAAAGAATGGATTATCGCTACCTATATTCTTACCCTTAACCATTTTACTAATTTTTAATTTAGTTTCTTCAGTATGCTTAAATCCCTTCTTAGATTCAGACATCTTTAGCTTTGATTCTTCTGTGTGTTTTCTACCTTTGCTGGATACTTTTAATTTTTCTATCCATTCTTCTGAAAACGTTCTCCCTTTTAATTTAGCAGATATTTTCTCCTTAGATTCTTCTGAATGTTTGTGCTGTTTACTCTTATCACTTAGCTTTTTCCTTGTCTCGGCTGTAACCTCTCCGTAATAACCGCCCATATGTCCGTCTTCTATTTTAAGATTAGCCCATTCTTTAGATTCTACTATGTTATTTTCCTTAGAAAAATTTACTGCATATTCTGTTATAGCTTCTTTATCTTCAAAAAATTGTGTCCATAATGTAGATACATCATCTCCGTGTTTATTAAGATGCCTCGTCCAAACTATACCAGATCCTCTATACTTAATTGGATCAGAAATTGTCTTACCAAAATATTTCAATCCGGTTATATTATGTTGTTTAATATATAACCAGGTGGGTTTAAATTCCTTCATTTTAAATAGTCTTTGATATCGAATCCATATTTCAGCGAATCTACTCTATGAACACCTATCAAATACAGAATGTACGATGAAACACTTGAACCTCTTCCTACACCCCAAATAAATTTATTCTTCCTCATATAATCTACAAGGAATATAAACAATCGAAGTAACATAATTAAATCACGCTCTTCATAGAGTTCATATTCTAATTCTACTCTGTCTACTTCGGCATTTGTTTTACATTTATCGAATAGCCATTTCTTTACATCTATTTGCTGATAAATTTCTGGGAAAATCCATTCATCGGCACATTTTTGGTGAAACTCGTCAAACGTTAAAAGTTCCTCTGGTGCATCTAAAAATGTAATTGTTTCTTGCAGTAGTTCGGCCTGGTGTTCTTTAAAGAGGTTTATTTCCTCATCAAATATAACATTCAAGTGACTTATGCTCTTTCCTTGCAGTAATAATTCTCTCAATTCATTACTGGAAAGTATGGCTTGACCGTACATATTTGTTTTCATTCGACCTTCCGTGGCTTCCACTTTTCCACCTGAACAATTCTTGCTGGTTCTCTTACCATACCGATATGTGTATCATCCATTTCAGAAACTACTCTTTCAAATTCATCCATTGGATCAGTAATTCCTGCAAAAATTTCTTCGTCTGTAGCTTCTGATTCTTCTGGGCGAACAAATTCAAAACAGAATCCATCATTTCTTGTCCACCAAGGTTCTATATCCCTGCAGGTACCTTCTGTGTAGTATTCTGTTGTGGTTGCTGGCAATTCATATTCGTGTTCGGGACAATCATAAGTGTACTGCAATGATGTATCACTTGCCTTTAATTTAATTTCGCCGATCTCCATATCCGAGCCGGATAATGCAGAGAGTTTTGAATGTATCAATCTTATAATTAAATCATCACTGGGATTTCCAGGACAATATAACATAATATTGGATGATAGATTCGCAAGGTATAAATCATCTTCGTTACCCACATCCACCATTGTTATATAAGATAAATTAGTATCTAACCAAAAATATAATTTCTGATATATAACACTTGCTCTATATTCAATATCTTCTTTTGATTTAGACTTCTTACCCGAAACAATTAAGTTGACAGATAGTTCCCAATCAACAGGAGTAAGAAATCCTTCTTGTATTCTTGTTCCAGCAAATTCATAACTCAGGGTCATATAATTTCTGATGATGCTTTTCCCTCGTTTCATCATAGTTATTAGTCCTCGATCTTACCTAATTCAATCGGTTTATTAGCTTCTGGAAACTTTCTTGAATATTCATCATCCATCATCTTCTGCATTCTTTTGGCTCTTTCGTCCTCAAGATGTTGAATAACTTCTCTAATGCTAAGAACCGCCGGTGAATGTCCAAGTGTTTTCTGCATGTTCATAAAGGTGTAGGCTCTCCCCAACCTTTCGATAATCTCTTCGTCGGTTAGTTTGGCAACATCTAAAAACGGGTGCATACGGTGTCCTCTTATTATCTGTATTTATGGCAGGTTCAGACCAGTCTTACAAAAGATGACACAGATCTAAGACTCATCCGCTTCTACTATCTCGTGGATAGTGAACCATCTTTCAGGCCACATCAATACCTGAATAGCATTTGCAGAAATAGAGAGTCTGAATTGTAATGCATCCAATTCATCAGCGAAACAGATATATCCGCGCGCGACACGCTGATAATCGGAATCAAATGAAGAAACGCCAATACCCGGAGGAATCATTACAGCAAAATGATTAGGTCCCGGAGGAGCAGGATGCTTAAATTCATCCTTTATTTTCACTTGTTCATATTCAAGTTGACAATAACCCCAGGTCCCCTTAAGCAACTTATAGGCTTGTCTTGTGAGTTTCCTATAATCGGTCATTGCCTCATCCGCTACAATATTAGAATAATCCAACCTAACCACATATGGTTTAGGAAAGAATATTTTAGTTCGCGAATGAAGTTTCTTAACGCTCATATGTATTCGTGATGGCGCTTATGAAAGGCAGTGACATCATCCTTCTCAGAAAATCGCAGAAGAATATACTGACCCATGTCGAGTTCAGCATATAGGCCCTTAATTTTTTCTAAGGTAGGAAGAATGTCAGCCTGGCGACGATAAAAAGTAGCAGGATGCATCTTAATAGACATCCAATCAGAGGTATAACTATCTACCACACGTAGATCACCAACAATGCATCTTCCTTGCTGTTTCATTTATATCTCCATTACGGTTTATTAATCCATAGCCATTTTTCGCATATGCTAGAAGCCAATTCTTGTCCACGAATTGTTCCTCCACCAATTACATTCCACATTCTATTCATTGATACAATGTGTTCTTTTCCGGATATGGTTCTTATTGAGAGAGTGACATCCCCTTTAAGTTTATCTACCACCATATCCTCAGCATCTCTGACATTAATGGATTCAATAAACTTAAAGAGGACAATGTCATCATCCACGGTCACAACCGAATGACCGTGGAAAGATGACATTACAGAAGGCTAAGGTACAGCGAAGACGCCGGATCAAAATCCTGTTTGAAAATATAGATCTTTGGGCTAACCGATTTGCCGCCCTTCAGTGTCTTCAGTACACGGCCTTCCATTGTCCACTTATCTTCGCCCTTGCCGACGTTGGCATTGAGCCAATTGACAAGCTTGTAGAAATGTTCGCGATCACGAATCGTAACACGGAAGGTATGAGCCGCGTTCTGCTCTTTCAGGTTCACCGGAGTGGCCTTAGGGGTAGTTTGCTTGTTCATATTACACTTTCTGTAAAGTTGGGTTGTTGAGCTTATATTTTATACTAGACTAAGATTGTTGTCAACTGGATTTACCACCACTTGATTTCTTTACAAAGCTTACATTCATATGCATCGTCATTATGCCCATGCCCCGAATATCGCCACCCCTTATTGTGTGGACATTTCCCTGCCAATATTAGAATGGTCTGCTCCTCTTCTGAAGGCGTTAGGATCCTGTCCATCTCGTTATCATCTAATTCCACGACGGCTATGTTAACTCTATATCTAATTCCACTAGTTCTAACCCAGTCTCTTTTATATATTTACGCACACGGTCCAGTGCGTCTCCCCATCTGGTAAGAATTTCCAAAGATGGTTTTGGTGCAACAAATCTTGTTAATCCGGCTTGAGCCATATGTACAAAGCATCTATCACACGATATTAACGGCCAGGTGTACAGTGTACATCCGGCGGTACTTTCTTTTGCAAACAAAAGTGCATTCATCTCGCAATGAACTATTCGACTATATTTTTCTTCGCGGTTGGAATAGTTTTCCGGTAAGTCTAACATGTTTTTTGGAAAACCATTGAATCCGACCGAAACAACGCGGCGATCAGGTGACACAATTACAGCACCGGTTTTGGTGCTTGGATCTTTGGACCAAGTGGAAACTAGCTTTGCCAGATCTAGAAATCTAAGATCCCATTTTAGAGTATTTTCCATTATCTAGATAAACTTTCTTTTGTAATAATTTGAGCAAGTTCTTCGCCGAGATCCTCTTTATCTGTAATTACATACAGACTGGTATTATGCCGATCGGTTCGAGGATCATATACGCTAACCTGAATTACCTTGCCACCTGTAGCAGCATGCACGGTAAAATTCATACCATTTGATCTATCACCGATACTTGAACCTTTTGTTACCGGTGATTGCGCACATGAATCTTCAGTATAATATCTCTTATCCTCGCTTACAGACCATTTAACTACGGTCTTTACCATCTTCTTTATATATCTACCTAATTCCATATTGTCCCCATGTTAATTTAAAAACAAGTAAAGTTGCCTCATCCTTGAAAGCATATACTCGTTTATCATTGTCTATATTATATCCATACCAATCATCAAATTTTCTACCAAGCATTTTATTGCACCAGGTATCCTGAATACTCTCGTCTAATGTTTTAATAATAATTCGGTGTGGCCAAATTTCTTTTTTAAGAACTCTCACATCCAAGTCAATTTAAAAAGTGTTGCGTCTTCGCCATCATATATGTGGATGGTATACATTGGATCGCCGCTGTTGAATCGCCATGTACAATCATACTGGCCCTTCATATTTTGTTCCATCCATTTTTCAAAATCAGAATCTGCATAAGCCCAGCAATGCCAACCTACCATATCTTCTCTAAATTCTTTAGTTTCTGTGTGAAGAATATTATGCCAGCCATCTTCATATCGCCAGTGGCGAACATTTACTTGCATTTGAACCTTAATTTGAATATTAACGCGTCTTCTTCATTCTTAAATTTAAATATTGCTAAAGTATCATATCCAGATACATCACTAACATCAAGCTGACCAAAAGATTCTAATTCTATATTAAGTTCGTCGCAATAGTCAACCATTGAATTAACTTCTTCCGGCGAGAGATCAGCTAATATTATCTCACAGCGATTCTTTGGCCAGTTAAATTTATAGATTGGTTTAGTCATATACCCAATAATCTTCTAACAACTAAGAATTCTTCCCATGATTGTTTTAATGCCGGATGTTTTTCTAGCTGTTCTTCCGTAGGTGGTATAAATGGTGGCACAGGCATTGGATTCACCATTAAAGGCATCCAGGTTGTACCTTGCCACATATAAGTCTGCTCTCTGTAACTATCATACCAACAATCTCCTATTTGTGGAGTTGATGGTCTATTAAGTACCCAAGTTAAGGACATATCAGATATCGTTTTCTACCCTGTTTTCAGAATGCCAAACAGAGAATTTTCCACCCGGATAACGTGCCTCAAGCTTATTGACATTTTCTTCAATGACTTGATTAGGATCAAATCCCAGTGCGATACAAGCATTCATCCAATACCAAATGATATCGCCTAGTTCGCGTTTCATATGGAAAATATTATCTTCGTTATATTCCTTACCGTGAAAGAGAATCTTCTTAACGATTTCGTCGAACTCGCCGCCTTCGCTTGCTAAGCCGACGCCGGCAGTTGTTAAACGTGCTACATCACACCCCTGTGATTGTAGAAATTTGATTCGCTCGATAAAGAGGTCTGTGTTTTTACTTACTGGGCTGGTAACGCCATCAACGAATGTGGCATAGTTGTTTAGAATAGTTTTGTCCATGAATTCCTTTATAGTCAGACATAAGTGTCTTGTTTTACATGTTTGACTATTTTATAGAATTTCACAAATTTGTCAAGTGAATACCGTGTTCTGGTTTTACCGTAAGAAGATTTACTTGGATCTTTTATTTGTGTAAGCCTATCATACGGCTCATCAACAAGTTCTTCAATATGATCAATTTCAAAGGAATTAATTGTTGTTGGCGTTCTTCCTGAAAAACTTGAAAAACTATAAGGAAAATCGATCATTACTTTTCGACCATGAGTATTCTCAAGAATCAACATACCCGAATCGCAAATTGCTAAGGCAGTGTGAAATAAATCTGTTGCTTCGGGAAGAGTAATTTCATCTAAGGTAAAATGTACTTTCGGAACTGCGTGAATCGATGCTAGTTTGATCATTCCACGCGATGAATAATAACCCGAACTAGGCATACTGGGGATATTAGTAAAATACGAAGCTCCACCGGCAATATCCTTGTTTAGATATGCCATAGATTCCTCTCGTGTGAGTGGATTATCTGTTTTCTTCAATACCTTTAGGATCTTCAGATCTGTCTGGTAATGATATTTGGCATCTTCAATCCTAATAATTTGCCTACGCAGAAATACCTGCGGTTTGTATACGTATCCTAAAGAATCAAATGGGGCATAGAGAGATAAGACACCCATATATGTTCCAACTAATTCATTTTGAAGTAGGACCGTATCACCAATCTGTACATCCTTAAGATTAACCTTACCCTCAATGAGTTCTGTATTCTGTGAAGCTTCGAGATATGTCGGGGAACTAACAGGAACTAAAACCATCTTAGTTTGACTATCTTCTCTAGCCCAAACACATTTCTCCTGGATCAGTCCTTCTGTGACTCCGGTAACATGAAGAATATTTTCTAAATTATCATTACTGATTCTGACTAGATATCCACGCGGGTCGATAACAAGCCAGGCCTGATCTAAAGATCCCCAGTTTTTTCTATCTGTCTTATGTAATGTAAATCCCGGTAGAGGAATATTATTATGTTCTTTAAGTACCGTGTACTTCTTTGTTATATTTTCTAATCTCTTTTTCTCATTGGATGAATTTCCAAAAGGAATAACTTCTGCTTCTGGTAATTCGTGTTTTGTACTTGTTGTATTCCATCCTGAGTAAATCTGTTTTGCAATATTGAGCATTAATTATTTTCCGTTATCGCTTATTAAATGTTTAATCCTGCGGTGGACAATAGATCGTAAGACTATAAATTGTTCCTTCTCGTCAGGATTTGGTGTTTCCTTAATAAGCTGGAGATAATTTTCGTCGAGGATAGTTGCATCATCAAGATCCGAATGTTTGATAATGATTAGACGTTGCTTTAATTCTTGAACTCCGTACATAGTATCACCTCGATTGTAGTCAAAACTATTTATGCACCTAACCCAAACTGTATTCTAAACATTGTGGCATCAGGCGCGTCCTCAAAGCCAAATTTATTGCCACCTAGCATAGTCCAGCGCCCTTCGAGGTTCTGTACACACCAAATAACAATTCCCCTACTAGCAATTTCGTGATAAGGAAGATTTATATGTGTAAATGTCCATGATGTATCCTTATCGCGAATCAATTCATTCATCGGTACGTATGTATTCTTATCCATCTTATCCTATATTGCTAATATAATACATTGTAACATAATTTATGTATTATGTCAAGATCATGCAAAAAGGGCCCTAAGGCCCTTTTGTTATATTTGATTATTATTTTGATCTATATGGTGTCCAATTCGACCTTGTCTGCTTTAATCTATCAGCAATAACATACATCGCAATAGGATTATGACCTATACCCATATGGCTTGCGCCAGGAACTTCGATATTTTCAGATTGATCGTTTTCATCCTCAATGGAACATTTCCAGTGTACCACACCATCTGTTTTACTATATAGAGATGTGAACGGAACCGGTGGCGGCTCACTAATCTGCTTTACTATGGTAGGATTCTTATAAGTCTTATCCTTACTCAAGATTTCATATACACGAGCAGCATTGGTTCCATCATCTACAGATTTAAATGGCGAACCAAGTGTAATGACTTGTCTTATAAGATCGGGGCACAACTTAGCTATTTCCCTGCTATAGATACCGCCTAAACTCCACCCTATTAGGCTAATCTGTGCGCCATTAGATGCTTCTGATATCTCAGCAACACGATCAGTTAGGTCTTTGAGTAATTTCTCCATTCCCTGGCGTGGACCTAAGTTTCGTCCTAAGCCCCACGTATGTGAATGGTAACCGATTCCATCAATAAAATTCCTAATATATTGAGTGGAACCATCAGATCCACCGAGACCAGGAATAACCAAAACTGGATGCCCATCTCCCGGTGGTGCAATAAATTGTAGAGGTGAGTTTAAAAGCCAGCCAAGACCATATTCATATATGCATCTTGCTGCCTCTAATCCTAATAGCATCTTTGATGGACTTGCCATGTACTACCTTTCTATAATATATGTATTTATTAAAAACCTACAGAATTACCACATCCGCAACTTGTTTTCTGCGACGGGTTGTTGAATATAAAACTCTCACCCATCATATCTTTCTTGTAATCAATCGTCGCTTCCTCTAAATACATACTACTCGCCGCATCTACTACCATCTTATGCGACTCGCTAAGAGGAAACTCAAAATCATCGTCTTCCTGTTTTTCTTCAACTGCAAAGAAATAAGTAAATCCGTTGCAGCCGCCGCCTTGCAATCCAAAGCGAATCATTGTTGCTTTTTCTTCGGTGAGGACTGATATAATTTTTTCTTTTGCTTTTTCTGTAATTGTAATCATATTCTCTTATCCACAATGTGATCTGCCAACCCAAGCTCAACAGCTTCAGGTGCAGTTAGCCATTTATCTCTGTCAAGCAATGTTACAAACTGATCGTATGTTACACCCTTGGAATTGTGCTTAACATACAATTCCGTCATCTCTTTCTTCATTCGAAGACTTTCCCTGAGGTCAATTTCCATATCAGAAACCTTACCCCTTGTACCAGATGCGGGTTGGTGTATCATTGTCATTGTCCGCGGAAGCAAATATCTGTGGCCTGGTGCGCCAGCTTGGGCAATAAACGATCCCATACTTGCCGCCCAACCGATAGCATATGTATGAACCGGGCACTTAATGTATTGCATGACATCATATACCGCTAATCCATCATAGACAGAGCCACCGGGAGACTTGACATACATACTTATCGGTTGCTCTGGATTTTCAGCTTCCAAGAAGAGTAATTGTGCCACGATAACATCACACATATTTTCTTCAACTTCACCTGTAAAGAAAATAACTCTTTCTTTCATCAAGCGTGAATATAGATCATATGAACGCTCACCACGGGCGGTTTGTTCAACTACGATTGGAACCAATGCGTTTCTCATTTTTGTTTTCCTTTGATAAATAGTGTTATGAAAATTAAAGAATTCTTAGGTGAAAGTGCTACCGATGTCGTTGCTCGTTTCTATAAAGAGGCGTCTGCTGATATGGACAAATTTTATAATCCTGAAGATGTAAAATACAAAAATCAAAATAAAGAATATTACGATGAGCACTTCAAACAATGGTTTAGTGAAGAAGTAGTTCCAGTCTTCACCAAGCCAGTCACCAAGCCACAAGCAGAATACACTAATATGCCTAAACAGGGCAAGCTCCAATCCCCTGGCTATCGTGGCTTGCAGTATGCGTTAGCTGCTGCGAATCTACCTTATAACCACAATGTACAAGCATACAAACCTGATCCACAGCGTGTTCTTGCAGCACAAACTATGGACGGTGCTAGGAATAACAACGGTCAGTAACCTTGTAATTTCTTAATTAGTAATCTTTCTAGATCATCTTCTGTGAATTCAAATACCCTTAAATCATAACGATTTGCAAATGACATCATATCCTGCAATAATTGATCAATTTCAATTGCAGATTTGCGTATTGCCGGCATTGCTGCCCTGTCCCAACGCTTAATTATATAGACATTAGTTCCGGATCGCTGGCATAATACTCTATGGCCGTCCTGGGTCATTATTCCGTACATCAATTATAGAACAGCATTGATACTCGCTGCTAAATCCGGATCGTGATTGTCGGCATCTTCGTTGAACCAATCAGTACTCTTCATAGCCCAACTCCAATATGAATGAGGAACTGAAGTCATTAGTTCGCCTTTATGTTTTCCAAAAGGCATTCTTTCATAGATAATAGGTTCAGCTGCCCATTTTGCAATTTGTGGGCCATATGGTTGATCCTTATCAATTAGATTCATTTCCTCCATATAACTTACAAGTGCCTCAAGCAACTTCGCGGTGATATAGGAATCATTGCCAGCACGATGGCAACGCATCTCGATTGGAATATCCAACTCAAGTGCAAATCGTAAATATGGGAGATTTGTTTCTTCAATTGCCTCTACGCCATTGAATAGCTTCTTTGCCATTCTCCAGGTACAAATCCAATTGTGTTTTGATGTATCAATACCGTGTCTTTCTAAAACACGCATATCATAGAAATGATTATGGGCTACAAGATAACCACCAGTATAACCATTTATTACTGATTGAAATACTTCGCTTGAATCGACAAAGGATGGTTTATCTTCAACCATACTATTTGTGATGTAGCAAATTGATTCTACCTTGGGTGGAATAGGACGATCGACAGGCTTGTGTAATTCTTGAAAAATTGTCCAATCATCGTCTTCTCTAATAACGAAGCCAGATTCTACAATTTCAGCAATTTTATAATCATCAGAATTGGTTTCAGTATCTAAAACTAAACAACTCTGTAAGAAATCTTCTTTATGTGACATCGTGAAACTCTCCAGTAAGCAATAGTGTAACAACTACTTACTGAAAAGTCAATCAACCACTAAAGAATAAAGATATCAATATCCTGACATTTTACCGAGACTGGCAAAACGCTTCATCCAGGTTAGCACTTCTTGATCCGCACCTTCCTTAGACTCATCAATTTCTCCGCCTTCGGAATCGGATTCTTGCTCTTTCTTATCCTTAAGCGCCTTTGTCATTGGTTCTTTCTTATCTTCGTCTTTGTCGAAGTCTAGGAAATCGGGCTTGTCGCCTTTCTTTTCACCTAAAGTTACCATGCCGAGAACAGGAGAAACCGATTCCTTTAGCATGTCATATTTCTTTAACGAATTGAGCATTGCTGCTACATCTTTGTCTACATTTTCCATTTGTGGATTTCCTTGTGGTTGCTGTGGTGCAGGTAGGGCCTGTGGTTGATCCCCTGCTGGTTCTTCGGCCGATGATCCGCCTGACTTTGGACGAACCTGATCTGTAAAATATCCAATATTTTCTAATTTCTTTAGTTTCTTTATCTCATCATCTATACTATAAACTTTTGTTTTACCTTCCTTACTATTCATAAGGTGAGGATCTTCATTCATTTCTACCATCAATTTTTCTAATTGAGCACTATGCTGTTTGAGTCCTTTAACTAAATCTGAATAAATGTATGGAAACTTTTCTTTAATCTCTGCCTTGTTTGCAGGGTCATCGGCGATATCATGAAAACATGGTGTCCCGGCATCAAATTGATATTTTTCGGGTCCTGTGGTTCGTTTCCCTAATACTCTGCCATCTCGATCAATATGCTCTGGATCTTTTGGGTAGACTTGAAATAGCATTGCTCTCGACGAGTAATTTTGATAATTACCGTCATAGGTCGAATTAGCCGTACACCACTGTGTTCCTAATCCTAATGCTCTAGCAGCAGCCCAATTGAATACTGTATAAATTGAATAATCCTCATTATCAACAATTTTCGCACGCTTGGCAATTTTGTTTACGGCGGCATTCTTGGCGGCGTCTCTAATCTGGTCTAGTTTATCATGATAATGTGTTGCTAGATATTTTCCTAAATCTCTCACACTATTAAATTTTGGAATATCTTTATGAGTTGCATCAAGCATATCACGATTCTTTAAGAGAGTCCAATCTCTCATATTCATATTCATAACACCTGTGATATCTTCCCAGTTATGACTTCCTGCAATATAGCGACGAACAATCCATTCGCTGTAAGCACCATCACGTGAATAAATTGTCCCCTCATAACCTGCCTTCTCAATTTTATCTAGGTTTTCTAGAAACCATTGAGCAAGTTCTTCGTCTGGTGCTTTCTGGAAAGTTCTACTAGAATTGGCTGGAAAATTCTGTGGATGTGAACGTGCATCATCGCGCATTGCATCAGCAAGTCCCACAACAAGTTTTTTATCAGCAAGAACACGCTGACTGCCCTTTGTCAGGGCAATCGCTTCGGTTAGAAACATCTCTTTAAGATACTGAATGAAATTCATTATAGTCCGACGAGATTATCCCTTAATGCATCTAAGATTGGACGCAATTGTGCAGCATTGCCGGCAGCAGCTTCAGCAGCATATTTGTTAAACTTGTCTGAACGTGCGTGCCCGCCAGATGCCTGTGCAATTGCCTTAGTAATGGCAGATGATAATTCTGATGTCCTAGATCCATATCCTGAATCAATGCCAACATTACCCGATGTATCCAACGACACTAACAATTGCTTTAGTTTCTGTCCACTTGCGGCAACTTTCTGTGCGCCTTCAAAATTTCCACCCTCAATATAACGCTGGGCTCTCTTATTGATTTGAAGAATTGCTTGATTGGCAAGTGTCTTAAGAACAGGCCTTACTCTTGTAAAAATCTTCTGTACAGCATCCTGCGGTCTCATTTCATCCGACTTCTTCATATCGGCACGCTTACCAATTTTCTCTCTTTCAACTGCGCCTGTAGTCATCCATACGGTTTTTAATGCACCGATTTCATCTGCAAGTAGGTTAAAGGTATTATTTGGATTCTGCATATCCTTACCGCTGTGTTTACCCATACGTGCCTTCATAACAGTTGGATCCGAATAGCGTTGTTCTGGTTCTTCACCCGGTTCTGTAGGTTGACGGAATAGAGCTGGGTCAACTTGTTGACCATCATCAGTAAAAGCAATAATCTGATAAGGCAATGTGCTATCTCCAGATGGATTATATGTCTTGCCCTTTTTAGCAAATTCCTTTGTTCTATCGTCGATGAATTTCTTGTATGGTTTGACACCGGCCACACCATTTGCTGCTGAAACAACAACAAAATTATCTGGGTGAGCCTTAAATTCTTTCCACAGCATTCTTTCACTAAATGGTGCTGGTTCTAGATTAGCCTCATTGCTAAGTTGATGCTTTCTGTGTAACCATTGAACAAGCTTCTGGCCACCCTTTTGCTTTCCAATCAACTTACTTAGAGAGCTTTCTTCAATAAACGCCTCATCAATCTCCTCGTCCCACTTCATCTGCTCTAGCAAGGTTGGTTTTAGCATTGATTCACGCAACCTAGGCATGCCGGCCTGCGGGCCTGCGACCTGTGCTTGTCCTTGCTGTGGACCACCTAATCTTGCATCTGTATCCGGATAAGCATAGATGTATTGTCCCATTGGATCTCTTACAAGTTGGAATCTAACTCCATTTGCTCTATATTCCTTAACGTCTGGAGTATATCCGGGAATTGCTTCTCCGTGGCTAACATTAACTACGCCGAGGTCTTCTGCATTGTCTCTCAACCATCCAGCTACAGCACGCATTTCTGCATCTGTATTTGGTCCTTGGCCGTTTACATTAGCAAGTGTTTGGATATTCTCTAATGGTGTTGATGTAAACATACTGAACATCTGACGACCCATACCGCGTGTATTGCGTTGCGAATATCCTGGCAGATTATTGACTGTGTGCCAATCTGGTGTTTGCATTCCAGATACTTGCATTGCGTTGCTAATAACTGCTGGTACATCTGCTGCTGTTCTTAATGCTACCGCATTATCAGCCATGCCAGGGCCTGCATCGACATCTGCCTCACCTGCTCCTACCATCGGATTGATTCGATTCATTAAATCACGCATTGTATCTGTAGGAGTAATAGCACCTACTCTGCGCTGAGTATCTGCACGCGATGCTATAGGAAGATTCATCGGTTGTTCGTCCCCGACTACTTCACCATCATCTGTATCTACTGTTGTTGGAAGATCAGCATGACGCGGACTTAGAATATCCTCGATATCATCGAGGTGATGCTTTTGCTTTGTCATAGTTGGCTTTGCTTCGGTGACATCACCCATAACTCTATCATAGCAAGCCTTCATTTCTTCTGGACTATATGCTAGCAATTCTTCTTTTGAATAATGACGATTATCTTTACTGAATCCCATATCTTGGATATTCATTATTTGTTGAGCCATTTCCTGTTTATGCATGTCATCTTCGTCGCTAAATTGCGAAGTTGAAACATCTTCCTGATCTGGCTCATACCAATTGCCTTCATCGACTTCCGGAGTATCACCAAAGGAATGCTTATCAATGTATCGACCAGCCTTGCCGTAATCTGCTGGATTAGCACCATCTGGCAATTCTTCGTCTAAATTATCATCGCCGTAAGTCATTGGGGAATTCTGTCCACCAGTTTTTCTAAATTCTGTCTTATGAACAATATCGCCAAGCTTTACGCCCTTTCCGGACTTTGGCTTCTCGACGAATTCATTATCTTCTTCATCGACCATGCCATCCATTGTGTCATTATCCATTATTTCTAGGCCGTCGACTTCTAATTCCGAACCATCGCAATCCGAGCAGCCTTGACCATCGCATTGTGGGCATCCGGTGCCATCTTGTCCATGATCGTGCATAGGATCCATAGGAGCAACTTCTGCATCCATTTCTGGAAAGCAAACAGGGCAGTTCCATGCACCGCAACCGCATTCGTTCATCATAGGCACAGATTCTGCAAGATCGGGTTTACCCTCACTCTTAAGTGCTTCTTCAACAGCTGACATCCATTTTGAAAATTCATCTCTTTGATCCATTTCAGGTTCCTCTATTTTTACATTCTTTGAGCCCATCGACATTGGTGACAAATTACCATCATTGTCCATCTCTCCGAAATTATCTTTTGCGTTTTGTTCTAGAACTGAACCAACATTTGCTGTCGGGACCACAATTTCCTTATTATCAAAACTAATAATGCATTCTTGTCCACTTGTGCTATAAGCAATGAAAACTCCCATTCCCGGACCGATGACAGAACCATAAACATCTGCAATCTTAACCATATCGCCTGCACGAAATTCTGGCTTGTCATTTATTGTTCCCGGTGTATCGGGATTAGTGCTCATATGAAACCAATCATTGCCTTTTTGATACCCATCTTCGTAATCACGCTCTGGGAGACTAAATTCATCTTGGCCCAATTCTTTAGCAATACCTTTGATATCAACCATAGCACCATCGGGTGTGCTATTCATGTATCTTGCAGTACCCCCGCCGACACTCGGATTCACCATTACAGTAGCATCTTTCTTAATAAGTGCATGCTTTGGATCCTGGTCTGGGAAAATTGCCGGAATGCTTTCCATAATCTTTAACCATTTTCTAATTTCTGACATCGGAAGTCCCTTGTTATTCAATATTGTATTTATCAAGGTCTATGGAGTTTCTGGCCATTAAAAAAGGGCGCCCAGGGCGCCCTTTGAGGATTGACATGAATTACTTCTTTAATTCGTTTGGAATAAATTCTTGCAGGCGCCAATGCTTGTCGGTCTGCACATGATTTCTCCTTACAAATTTAGCAACAGAGGTTTTGAAGTCATCATAGGTGAAAGAATCAGCGAGACGAATTACATAACCCTCGTCCTTATCCTTTAATAAAGATTTTTCCAATGCTGCTATTTTCTTCTCATCCCATATGTCATCATAAATGACTTCAACAGGTGCAATTCCAAGCAAGGTAAAATATTGCAAGGTATCATCCCAACTTAAACAAACATTCATCTCATTCCAGACAGAAAAACCAAGGAAGTAAGACGGTAGGTCTGTGTAATGTATAGAGTGCTGTGCCCACAAATTTTCACCACAAACACGCCAATCCTGCGGTATGTCATGTGCAATAGTGGACCAGAACTGCTTAACCCAATCACGATCGGGCCCGCCACGTGAGTCCAAACTACGAGCATGTATGCTATGTCTATACATGGATGTATTCTCGCCATCCACTTTTTTAGTAGCAATAATCCGACGGCCAGCAAAAGACGAAAGGTCTGTTAGGACCTTATCATCGTCTGTTACTCCTAGGCTCCACGGCAAATGATATGTCCGTGGATATTTTACGGTAGACATTTAAAACTTTCTTTCTAACGCCATGTTGATAACAACATAGTCCTTAAAATTTTTAGTTGGAATAACATTAAACATTAAACCATACTTGTTGTCAATTGGAATCTTTACGGTGCCGGAGACAAAAGGAATAAAAGCTTTACCAGATTCTTCCTTATATCCACTTGCTATACCAACGAATCCACCGAGATACCTATTATACATAAATTCTTTGCCAGCGTAAGCAGATGTCTTGTAAAAAGAATTCTTATATATACCGATGGAATATCCATTGTCGGTTTTATACCCAATTCCGTAGTTATTATTATTGAGTGCGTAATGTGTTTTGCTATAAGAATTATTATCTTTATCGGTCCATGTTTCAGTTACATCGTGATTGCCGTCTTTATGATGGGATTGTAAATGAAATACAAGGCTGTCGCAGAGTGCTGGTGTCGAAATTGTCAATACCGCAACAAACAAGAGATTTTTAATCATTTAATTTCCTTTGAGGAATTAGCAACCGACTTATCTGACCTACGCTCCGCAAATCGCGGAAGAAACAAACTATCTACATCTCGTTGTTGACTTGTGATTCTTTCGTTGTAAAGAACCGTGACAATGCTACCAATCCACTCACTAATATCCTTGGTGATTTCTAAACGAAGTGCATCAGAGAAGCCGCTAATCGAAACTTCCACCTTACGGTCACTGGACGCACAAATCAAACTACCAATCTGGCCTACAAATTTTCCTTCGCCGGGATTGTATCCAATAACTTCCAGATCGGCATCTTTTTCAGCCTTGAATTTAACCAGGTGCTTACTGCGAGTATCTTCCCAGAGACCACAATAATTCTTCAGGATGGTTCCTTCTTCGCCAGAAGCAAGCAATTCTTCAAAGTGAGCGACAGCCTCTGGGAGACTATTAACTACTTTCGATGGAATCATCCAGAATGCTGCCGTCTGGCCCTTAAGTTTTGCCGCCAAAGCATCTTCGGCCCGCGGAGTAATAGACTGAACTGCCGCATCCAACATACCAAATCTTTTATCGTATGTGAATTTGGAAATACCTGTCTTGAATTCACTTGCAGGAATAATATCCCAAATTTGGGCACGAACCATTTTGGCTTCTTCGGGACCAATTGTCCCCTTGATTGCCTTGTTGATAATACCATTACCAATTTTTCGTGATAAGAGATTGCCGTTATCGTCAACTACCACCAATTCACCATCAATAATAACAGGCACAGAAAAACAAGTTCCAAGTTGAACAAGTTCCGGCTCCATGTATCCGAGAAGATCGATTGCGCGACCGCTCCGACCACAGATAGAAACCTTGTTACCGTCAATATGGAAATTTACGCGAAGACCATCGGCCTTTAGCTGACTAATAGCAGGATAGGTAATGTTCTTAATGTTCTTCTCGTCATAGGGACGAGCAAGTAAACAGGGATAGCTAGGAATGAATTTATCAATTACCCGATTTACCGTACCATCGCCCGCACCACAACGAAGATCCTTACCAATAATGCGCTCAATAACAATAGCATCATCGTTGGAAAGGCTACTAAGCACACTGCGCAGATGCTCAATACCTGCGTGGCCGGTGAGTTGTCTAGACGACAACTTCTCAAGTTCAGCCAACGCCCAGTCGAGGGTCTGGTGTGTTTCTCCGGCTGTGAGGAATTTGAATGTGTAATCGGGGATTTTCCTGATATAAAAATTGACATAAGGATCGAGTGCCAATGTAAGAACCCGAAGGAAAAGTTGATTTTCCTTGTATTTCTCAATGACGGACTCTTTGTGTGTCCGCTTAGAGTCCGATTCAATCTCTTCGAGAATTTGCAGAATCATAATTTCCCCTGTATACCACTATTGTAATGGCCTACGGGTGCAATGTCAATTGGTATTTTGCGATGTAGAATTAAGTTCTTGCTCAATTATATAAGTTGCCATCTCTGGAAATAATGTTAGATACACTCTTTCATGATGTGTCTCACAATAAGATTTTCCAAAGATGGTTGGATGTCGGCATTGTTCACCTTCTCCAATCCACGCACAAATACTTCTTTTTTCTAATTCTTTTTTCATATTCTCTTAATCTGGTGCCCCATGGTGAAACACTTCAAACCACCGTCCGTCCGGTTAAGTGCCGGCTGCTCTCTACAGTGTAACTAGAAACGTCATTGAGCCGGCGGCGCCGCCTTATGTCTAGAGGTCGTTCGTTTTTCTGAGCTAATAGGGCAGTGTAATTGTAACAGATTTATTCTAATTCTTCAAGGTGTTCAAGAATGATTTTGTCATATCCATTCTGGATAGCAAATTCAATAATCTCTGATAGAACGACTTCTTCTTCGGTGGTGGCATACCATAGGACTTTATAATGATCTACCTTATCACAACCAGAAAGTACAGCAATTGATTTTTCTAGATAAGAAGAGATTGATCCAAAATCTTCTGTAAATGTACCTAGTGCTGCTTCTAATATTTCTGTATGAGGAATAACTTGGATAGTTTTAATCACCTTACCGGTTTGGTCGGTAATGGTGTAATCTGAACCTAGTGACTCTATATTTGTAATTTTGAACATGTTAGTTTAACCTCGCATTAATATTAAAGATGCCTTACCGGCCCTTATTGCCTTAGTTGTTTTAGAATTTAGTTGGCGTCTGTATTCTGCCTCTTTCGAAATACTATGTATTCCTATTTTATTTTCTTTGGCATATTTCCCGCCCTTTATTCCGCCAAGTTTCCCTGCGCGGGATGCATGTCCTAAAGAAAATCCGACTTTACCTATCTTATTATTCTGAGTTGCCTGTTCTTTATTTAACCAAAATCTTTGTTCTTGGCTAATATCGAGTCTCGACGCTATCATTAGTGCTGCAGAATAATCTTTTTGAGATATATGTATATCATAGTGTTCCTCTGTAGTTACCGCCATTAAATTATCAATTCCATCATTATTATGATTTCCGTCGATATGGTGTATTTCAATATATGGTAATAAAGAACATTCATAATGCTCTTCGTAAATTTTTCTATAATTAGCCATTATTTAATCGATTATTTATAACACTCCAGTTAATAATTTTCCAAATATCTTTAAGATATTTGCCCTTATCAGAACCAAAGTCCAAAATGTAACTGTGTTCCCACATATCTATCAATAGAGCTATATTACCAACATCCTTATGATTTGCTATCGTCTTAATATTTCCTTTTGTATCAAGATATGCCCATCCGGATCCGTGTACACCCATGGCTGATTCTATAAAGGCATCTTTGAATGCTTTATAGCTACCAAATTTATCATTAATAAGTGTCAGTGCTTCACCAACTGGGTTATTTGTGGAAATTGCTTCCTGAAATTGTTCAAAAAACAATGTATGGAGTTTTGCTCCAGCTATCTGAAATTCGCCATCGCCTGCAAGGGCGTTCTTTACATAATTTCCATATAGTGTACCATAATGTAGATCCATTGCCTCTTTAGAAAAGACATTAGCAAGTTGGTTCACCGGAACCGGTAACTTTATTTTGTATACTTCATTCTCTGCTGATATTTTTTCAATCAGAGTCCGAAAGGAGGTCGGATCATTCATATTGTATTTATGGAAAATGGAGGAACTTAGATTTGTTATTATAAAACCTCTCTACACCAACCATTCTATCAAGTGTTGCTCTTTCAATTATATCATTAAGATATTTCTTAATCGCTACATCAGTCTGTTCAGATGGAACTTCTTCTAATGTTATATTTGATACTGATATTGTTGCAGAATTAGATGGTTCTTGTCCTAAAATTACCGGAAAGAAAGTTACATTCGCCTTACCAAATAGAACATCTCGATAATCTACATTTATGGAATATGTTTCGCTTCCGGGTTGTACAAATAAAAGAGAATGAAAATTCTTTCCATCAGAATTTACAATTCCTAAGAATTCTGACTTAGATTGATGGTGGCTATGGATTTTATTTTCATCAATAACATTCGATGAACCCTTACCAAATAATATATGAGTAAAGGATGAATTATCTTGTGCTATTATGTTCCTATAGAAATACGACAATGCCGATACATGATTCTGGTAGAATGTTCTAAGATTTAGTTTTGCTGTAGGTTGTAAGATATAATTTGTCACAGCATTCAAGGCACTATAACTTTCAATTTCCTCTACAATCTCAACTTCGATATTAGTGGGTATTTCAACTACCACTACCGAGCTATAAAAGGTTTCGTAATCCGATCTATATTTCAGATATATGGGTTCATCTACTTCGCCAACAATTTGAAACATAGTATGATTCTGACATATAAGATATGCCACTGTAGAGAATACATCAGGATTATATAAACTTCGTGGATTACTATTTTGATTCTTATTTTCTAGAGAATTAGTTATTGTAATATTCGGATGGTCATAAAGTTCCTGACTAATCTGTACTTCGTTTCCGGAGATAATAGCAATTAATCCACGTAAACTCGAATCCACAACCATCTGCGCCTTATTACCCTGAATAAAGAATCGTTGTTCGAAAAATGTACCTAGACCAGTATTCTTATATTTTTCCTGAATGGATGAGTAGCTTAATTCAGGATAATATTTTCCTAGAAAGGCTTTAATGGGTATAAGGTTGTCTGACATCTGTTTCCTGTATCTTCTACAGGATTATTTATGGTTATAATTCTTCAAATGTTGCTGTAAGAGGAAATCCGCTTGCCCTAGAGAAAGAAATAGTTTCAATTGTCTTTTCCTCAGCAACCTCTCTTGTATATGGCGCACCTGCAATACCTTGTTGAGTAAGATGGATAGCCTGCGTGATTTCAATAGCATCTTCGACCGTTCTGTGAAAGATCTGTACAAGGACAAGTATCACGAAATCAAATGTCGTTGTATCGTCGTTATGAAGCAAGACCTTGTACATCTTTGGAATCTGTACTTTAATAGTCTCGTCTATCTTTTCAATGACTTCGATTTCAGTTGCCATAATCTAAATCCCCAGGAGGTAATTTGTATATTTTACACTCCCAGGGCCCTCTTGTCAAGAAATATTACTTGATGGCGATAAGCTTAGGTCTAGCTTCCTCTGGTACATTCTTTACAAACGAGACGGTAAGGATGCCATCTTCGAGTACAGCATTACTGACTTCAAAGAATTCAGCAATACGGAATGTTTTAGAGAAGGTGCGAGCAGCAATACCACGATATTGGTATGTAGGATCAGGTGTTTCCTTTGTAGCACTAATAGTCAATAAGCCCTGATGTTCTTCCATCTTAACCTCACTCTTCTTGAATCCTGCGACAGCGAGTTCAAGGTTGAATTCGGTATCTGAAATGGAAACAATGTTGTGTGGAGGATAATTTGATGTTGGACTCTGAAAATCCCTAAATACGGGACCAAATCCAATTGAGAGTGCCTCGAGTTGATCAAAGAGGCGCGAAAAGTCGTTTCTAGACATAGTTTACTCCTAAATATAGCAAGTTAAGTTGCGCATCATGCGCGATTTCGCAAGGCCCCACCATGGGCACCCTGCAAAATTATTTATCTCTCTTTAGAGAGGTGTGAATCTAAAATTCTTTACCCACATATAACGGGTAACATCGGGTGTCGCTAAACCACCCCAGTTTGTATCGTTTGTACCCCAGTGATTAAACAAGAATGGTGCTGGTTCTGTTGGTACAACCTTTGTATGTGTACCAATTAGCACACCATTTCTATAGAATAGAATTTTTCCCGGTGTCCAAACAAATTTATAATCAAAGAAAGCTTCGTGTGGTAACGGACCGGCCGGAGAAACATCTGTATGTTCATTCGGCTTTCCTTCGTTTACCCAACTTGTAAGTTGTGTAGTACGATTTCGTTCGTTACCTTCAACTTCAATATCGATTTCGGTTGCTGATGCAGTAAGATAATTGAAACAACCAGTAATAGATCCACTTACAGGAGTTCCTACAACATCCGATGTTGCGGCCGTTGAACTCGCTCTTACAGAGTATTCATACGTACCATATCCAAATTTCTCAATGGTAGAGATCTCGCCACCCTTTGATGAGATACCATACGACATGGTCGATTGCGTAAGCGTTAGACACAACACACCGTTAACAATTGTGGCATTTTTGGCTAAAAATGTACCCTTGTGCGTCGCTGTTGACATTGGCGCTTGCCAGGTTGAGATGACCCATTTTGTTAGATCAATTTTACCAGAATCAAAACCATCTGTGAAGGTTGGACTCTTTGCTGGTGCTGGTGCAGGGGCAGGGGCAGGGGCTGGGGCTGGGGCTGGGGCAGGGGCTGTGGCTGGGGCTGGGGCAGGTGCTGTATTTCTGCCTAATAATCTATCGAGGAATCTTCTTATCATCTTCATCATTACATACCTTTACTTTTTTAGTTTGCAGCATTTTCTGGAAATCAGAAATTGTGCATCGTCCATCTATATTTATCCGATGAACTTGTAAAGGTGACATGCCAATTGAATTACGACTCTCATTGTTTACCATTACCGTGGATGTAATTCCGAGATTTTCTGCATATTTAATAGATGCATCTTTGTATACACCAAATGGCCAAGAAAAGCTAGTCACCGGTTTACCGATAACTTGCTCAATTGAAGATTTCGATAAGGAAACCTCATAATTCATTATTTCGAGATCTATTCTACTCAATGAGTTTATCCATTCCATAAAATGTGTATGGGAGTGGGCACCGATCTCGAAATTAGCGGTACGAGATAACATCCCCACCTCGCCGCGATCAAGATATTGTGGATCATCAAAGCTATTTGTAATAATATAGAAGGTAGCAGTTGAGTTAAAATCGAGCAATATCCTTGCTGCTTCTAAACTCGATCTCCAGCCGTCATCAATAGTAATAGCTATTGTTTTTTCTGGTAATTGAATTTTTCCAAGCATGAATTCAGTTAATTCGTGCATATTAATCGTTGTATAACCTTCCATTTTCAGAAAGGCCACCTGTTCTCTAAATCTCGAAGGTGTAATTACCTCGTTTCCTAATTCCTTATTCGAGGTAAATTGGTGATACATCAATACAGGAATCTCTTGCAGACCCTCAACAGGAGTTTTTGGAATTTCCTGTAATTGAAAGCCGGGTCGACATTCGATATTAGCCATATCAATAACATCGGAACCAGTTCTAACGCAGACGGCGCCGGCACTGAATGCAATCAATATGGATGATACTGCAACAAGAACACGTTTCATTTGATTATAACTTTCGATGAATAGCAACATTCCATTAACAATTTATATGTCTCTGGATCCACATTTACACATCCTGCTGTTATCATTGTTCTATGACGAGGATATGGACTACGAAGACGAGCAATACGTTGCTCACCAGAAATATCTAAAACTCTATGAATTGCAAAAACCGAATCACCTGTATCCTTAAATACAAGTAAATCACCACCGTATCCCGGTGTTAGTGTACTATAATGTTGAAGTTGAAACTCCCCTCGAGGAGTCTCAACACCAACTAACACGGGATAACATGATGATGCAAAGCAGATGGTAGCAAATGCTATATCTACAAGTACATCAGGAAACATCAACCCTTCTTCTTCTTTTTCGGAGGAAGAACCGGAGGAGTAGGTGCTGAAGCAGGAACTGCTACAGGAACTACCTTCTCAACCAAAACCGGAGGAGGCAACGGGGCCTCAACCTTCTGTACCACTACTACGGGTGGCTTCGGATCCTCTTTAGGGACCATTACAACGGTTGCGATACCAACTGCTGCTGCGACCGGAATAAGTACCGGAAAACGCATCAGGAAGTTAGCCACAACCGCATTACCTGCGATTGGCATTGTCATATTATTTTCCTTATTTCTTCAAATCCCAGCCGGACCAAACGCTAACAAACGCTTGGACACCGGTTCCGCTGCTCGGATTGCCTGCCGAAACGCCACGGAAATGACGCTCATGGACAGCCTGGACACCAAATTCAACGATACCTTGCGAACTAAGATCGCGCTGCATCTTAACACCGACCATCGGTGCAACCTTGTTGTTGTAATCTAGCCCATTGCGGTCAACGCTGTAATTCAGCGCGCCGAATGTGTTGATGCGGAAAGCACCAACATGACCAACGATCATGCCTTGTTCAACGCGGCCTTGTAGGAGAACGTTGTCAGACTCAGCAGTATTCTTGACAACCGACGGATTCACCGTCATGTTGGCCCAGGCAGAACCCGGATAAGAGGTGCTCTGAGCATTTGCAGACATAGCAAGAGCCGTAATAGCCGTTGCAATCAAAAGTTTCTTCATTTCTATTTCCTTTAGTTAAGTGTTAATGTGTGAATTAAAATCGTACCTTTTTACCTTATTCCATGCAAGTAATTCTTTCTTGCATACAATAATCTCTACGAAGGCACGCATATATGCGTAGAAATTTACGTAACTTAGCCAATAGTATACTGGAAATTTATATATGACGTCAAGTCGTTTCGTCCTGAATGATGCATAAAGGGCAATTAATGCACAACATCCAATATCGATTAACATTACCATATACATGGAGGCAGGCATTGTTATTCCAATGACAATCAGCCAAAGTATTCTATTAAGGATTATCGAATCTGAAATTAGTAGCATTAAATAGAAATCAACTGCCTGTTTCTTCTTAAAAGAAAAGACCCCGTGTTTTTTTACAACCTGCCAAAGTCCCCTGCTCCACCTCAGCACCTGCTTATAATAATCACTAAATGTGCTAGGATCTTGCGTGTTTACAATTGCTGCCGGGACATATGCTACCTTATATCCTGCCCTATGAACCTGCATCGTTAAATCCATATCTTCAGCCAGTGTTAGGTGATCGATATACAATAATTTCAAAACAGAAGTCTTATACATCGATGTACATCCGGGGGAAACATATATTACATTGAAGTTACTCTGTCCTTGCTTTGCAACGTCCTGACCGTAAGTATATTCAAACGCTCGGGCTGCTGAGTAAATGTGATTATTCTTAACAGATTTTACCTGGCCGACATATAATCCAACACCGGAATCGTTGTAAATAGCATCATTGAATGCTTTTAGGAAGTCCTTATCAACCTTCGTATCACCATCCATAAAGATTAGCCAATCATATCTTTCCAATAACAGGAAATATTCAATTGCTTTCTTTTGTGCGTTTGCCTTGCCACCATTCTCGTCAACGGTATACACATTAACACCGGTCGAACTGGCAATCTCGGCTGTATTATCAGTGGATTTGTCATCAACCACATAAATGTGGGATTTTGAA
>Ga0315278_10000629_pt1 | contig 31182 bp, 19 predicted proteins | sample YL17G06_0_MG_FD_203880 | JGI IMG/M metagenome (GOLD analysis project Ga0315278, IMG submission 203880) | Sediment microbial communities from Yellowstone Lake, YNP, Wyoming, USA - YL17G06_0 | ecosystem: Environmental > Aquatic > Freshwater > Lake > Sediment | place: USA: Wyoming | collected... | reverse complement strand
CTGCGGCGGCGTAGCCGAGGAATCTACGTCGATCAAGGACTGTCATTCTTCTCGTTCCATTCAAGTTGCGTAAGGGTGATATTCCGGTACTCCACTTTCAGACCATGGCACTGAAGTCCGATGAACCCCGAACGCCTCTTCAGACCCGGGTGGCTCGATTCCTTGTCCATGTGGGCTACAAGGTCAGCGTCCACGATCATTTGATCGTTCAGCGTAACCGTTACACGGGGACCGCGCGCCACGATACGGTAGTGCTGCCACTCGTTTGCTCTTTTGCTGGCACGCACCGTGGGAGCCGCCACTCCATAGATGCTCCCGCAATATTGCCACGGTTGAAGCTTCGCGTATTGGGCCGCGTAGTCGTCGAGAATCTGTATCTCCATGCCGGTGTACGCCGGATCGCCCTGCCGGGGCGAACGGAGAAACACCCCGCTGTTCCCTCCCTCAGGCAGACGGAAGTCGAGATCAAGCTGGAAGTTGCCGTATTCCCGCTCGGTGGAAAGCCATCCTCCCCCGTCACCCGTTGTAAAGAGAATGCCGTCGCTCACCCCCCAGGTTCCTTCCTTTCCTCCAACGATCTTCCAGCCGGTCAGATCCACACCGTTGAAAAGACTCCCGGAGAATAGGGGTTTGCTGCGTGGGATTTCCCGCAGAAAGATGTTTCTGAAGTAGAGCGGACTGTTATGAGACTGCAGTTCGATCTGGCCCGTCGGGAAGATGGATATGGAGCGATCCCAGTAATTCTCCAGGAGCACGCTGTCGACCACGAGAACATCGTTGAGATAGACCGCCACCCTTTCGCCGGTCATCCGTATCCGGAAGGTGTTCCACTCTCCGACCGGCTTGTCGGCGCGCCGCAGGGGTTTGCCGGGGTTCTTCTGATTGTTGTAGAGTCCGCCCGATCCCTCAGGCCATTGAGCGGGATCCCATATCTGCACCTGGGGGGAACCCCGGAGATAGATTCCGCTGTCGCCGTTCTTTTCGATTTTCCAGTCGACCAGCATCTCGAAGTCATCATAATCCTTTGCTGTGCAGATGCTCTCGCCTTTGCCGTCGAACAGCAGTATGCCGTCGGCCACGGACCAGTGGGCACCCATGACGGAATCGGCTTTTGCCTGAGCCGCGGCCAATTCCTCGGGAGTCATTTTCGCGCGGGCAACAGGGTTTTCGACAAGACCTTTCCAGCCATTCAGATTCTTTCCGTTGAACAGCGCCTTGAATTCATCGGGCGGAGTATTCATTCCGGCGGCGGCATCGAAGCTCTGCTCGACCTGGCTCCGGAAACGGGCGGGTACCCTTGACTCGATGAATGTCCGCGCGACCTGGGATGGGCCCAATTCGTCCTTCGCTTCCGTCTTGCCGGCCGAGATCTTGCCGGCCGCCATCGCCGCGTCCAGACCCAGTGAGTCATCGCCGACATAGGGGATTACCACCTTCAGCGCCTCCCGGCTGCGGAGGTTCGCCAGCGCGCCAAGGACGAGGCGTTTTTCGTCGACACGTTCCGCCGCAGCCATCGTCTTCTCGTGATAGCGCACAGCCTCCGCCGGATGCATCTGACCGCTTTCAACGACTCGAACACATCCACGCAGCGCAAGAACGCGGAGGTTCAATTGCTCTTTGCTCCGTGCGATCGCCAGCAGCTTGTCGTATGCGTCGATGGTGGGCCAGTCAGCCAGCGCACGGATTGCCGCATCGCGAATATCGGGATCTTTGCTTTGCGTTTCCCCGGCCACTGTTGCCAGCGCCTTGCTCCCTCCAATCCGACCCAGTACCCGCAGGAGCGATGCGCGCCCCTGCGGCCCGGCATTCATGTACGCCTCAAGAATGTTATCAGCCCGCTTCTCAGGATCGGTAATCCGTGAACAGAGTGACACAAGGCTCTTCTGAGCCGCCGAGCGTTCTTCTTCCTGTTCCGCCCCGAGCAGAAGCGCAATCAATTCAGGTTGATCCTTCTCCCGGCTCATTGGTCCCAGGGCCTTCAGGGCGGCCAGCCGGACAGGGCCCTGCCGGCTCTTCGCCAGCGCAACGATGGGTTCCGCCGGCACAGCTGTGCCGTAGGTTCCGAGAAGATCCATCACCATCACGCAGGCCGGCGGCGTCAGTCGCGGAAGCGATTCCACGGCAGCAGAGGTTACTTGAGCCGGCGGCAGCTGACCCAGAACCTTCCTGACCGTGGCAACGTCTCCCGGATCCTGACTCCGCTCAAGAAGGGCCAGCAGCACCGGAACAGACTCCCTATCCTTGAGATAAGCGGCCGATTCGACCGCGGCCCTTCTCACGGAACCCTCAGCATCATTGAGCGCCTCAATGACCGCCGGGTAGGCGCTCTTGTCCCGCCGCGTTCCGAGCATGGAGACAATCTCGCTCCGGACTTCGGGGCGGACGGTCTTCAACAGTGTCACCCAGCGCCCCGTAACGGCTTCACCCGGGATCCGCAAGGCGAGACCAAGCGCCGCATAACGAAGCTGTGTGCTCGAATCCGCCATTGCTCCCAGCAGATCGTCAATCGCGCTTTCCCCTTTGGCCTGCACGAGGATATCGAGTGAAGCCGCGCGGAAGTGATTCTCGAGGGGCGAAGTGCGGCGTGCATACACCTCGTTGCAGATGCCGATCGCTCTCGCGGTATTGCCCGCCTGGACCAGGCGGCGTGCGAAATGGAGAACATCCCGGGTTGCCTCATCTGCCTGAGGAACCGGACCGCTCATTGAGGCCATTGTCAGAACCCCGTCTGCGCGTGGATCCCCGATGTTCGCCAGCGCAGAGAGCGCCGCTGTGTGAACTCTCGGATCATCACTGGCAGCATCCTTGAGCAGCAGCTCAACGGCCTCCCGGCTGCGGAGCTCACCAAGGCTTTTGATCATGGTTATCCGGCAATGTCCTTGTGCTCCGGGTAACGCCGAGAGGAAAGCCTTTCCTGCACCTTCCCTGATTGCCACCATGGCCTGCGCCGAGGGCTCGCAGAGCCGTTCATCTGCCAGGAATCGGGACAGGAGCGCAATCGATTCACTTCTGCCGGCGAGCTGCAAGCGGGCAATAATAAACGATGCCTGCCGGGACGGCAACGGGTTATCAAGTGCCTTGCCCAGGGCGGAGACAAACATCAAACGGTCCGCCTCACTTCCCTGGCTGACGACATACGTTGCAAGCCCCTGCAGGGCATTCTCCGCCTGCGTGGTGCGGTCGGTTCCCGGCGCCCCGAGTCTATTGCAGATCTCTCCCACGCCATCCTGCCCCATCAGGGTCAGAGAGGAAAACACCCAGCGGGCCTCCAGCGAGTCGCGCGGGGGCATCCTCCCGAGCATTTCCTCCAGAGTGAACACCTGGGTGCCGGAGGACGTGGATTTTGTCGATGTGCAACCGCAGAGGAGCAGTGCCGCTGCCAGCAACAGGGCGACAGCCCCTTGTCCTTTCATGGATCCCCTTGTCTTCTCTACAGGTGCCATGGGGCACGCATCGGTGGGTCAATCAATCGATTGGCCTCTTCATCGTTGTCGCAGCGCTGCGTGAGCGGATTGAACTGGATGCGTCGCCCGAGCTGCCATGCGATTTTTGAGAGATTCACGAGCGTCGCCGACCGGTGGGCGTTCACTTCGTTCAACGCGAATTTCTTGCGTGTCCGCACCGTCTCGCTGAAGTCGGAGATCTGCGCTTCAGGCTCCGGCAGTGCGGCAAGCTTCTCCTTCAGATTCCCTATGGTGGACCGCATGCCCTTGAAGAGCTTTCCCCCGGGACCCTCAATGAAGGGAATGTCTTCCTGCTGGCGTTCCCCTTCGAGGACGATGCGGCAGCCGTCGGCGTAGGTGATGAAAATCCGCCGGAAAAAGCTTGCCGCTTCAGGATGTTGTGCGGGGGCATCCACGACGACCTCGATCGGGTTCTCTTCATCTTTTCCCAGAATGTACTGGACGGGGTCAATATAATGTTGTCCCATATCCCCCAGCCCGCCGCCGTCGTAATCCCAGTACCCCCTGAATGTCGCATGGACCCGATGCGGGTGGTACGGCTTGTACGGCGCCGGGCCGAGCCAGAAATCATAGTCAAGCTGCGGCGGAATCCACTGTGGCGTCAGGTCTGTCTTCCCCGACCAGTAGAATTTCCATTCGAAGCCCGTCGCGGCGCCGATAGTGACGGTGAGCGGCCACCCCAGCAGCCCGCTCCGGACGAGCTTCGTGAAATCCCTCACGGTCCCGCCGCTGTCGTAGAAATTCTCCTGGCTGTACCGGAACCAGGTATTCACACGGAACATCCGTCCGTACATACCGACCGCTTCAACTACTTTCTCCCCCTCCGCGATAGTCCGGGTCATCGGCTTTTCGCACCAGATGTCCTTCCCCGCCTTTGCGGCTGCAATGGCAATGAGGGCGTGCCAGTGGGGCGGGGTGGCAATGTGCACAATATCGATATCACTCCTCTCGAGCAGCTCGCGGAAATCCTTGTACCCCTTGACTCCCGGGCCCCCGATGGTCATCCCTTCCTTCAAGTGCTCTTCGTCGACATCACAGACGGCAAGCAGGCGCGCTCCGGTATTCCCGAGGTGCCAGTGCCCCATCCCCCCGATACCGATCACCGCTTTCGTGAGTTCATCGCTGGGGGCCGTGTACCCCGGACGGCCGAGCACCCGGCGGGGGACAATGGTGAACGCCCCCAGCGCCAGGGCCGACTTGACAAATGTACGACGCGATAGCATGTTCCTCCTACGAAGGTTGTGCTGTTTTGCCGGAAACGGAACGGCTGTTCCTGAAGAACAATCCGAACACAATCATGATGACCGCGGCCAGAACCGCCGGGATTGTCCAGAAAGTCTGCCACTGTGCCGCGGCTTCCGGGCCGGTTGAAGTGACAATGCTATTGTGGAGCCATCCGGATATTTGCGCGCCGATAAACATCCCCGCACCGTACGTCATCAGGACAAGGAAGCCCTGCGCCTGTCCCCGGATCTCCTTTGTAGAAATCTTGTCCACGTAAATCTGCCCGGCAACAAAGAAGAAATCATAGCAGATACCGTGAAGGATGACGCCGGCCATGATCATCCAGAAGATATTCGCGGGTGCAGCCAGTGCGAACAATATGTAACGGAGAACCCAGGCGAACATGCCGGTCAGGAGCATCCACTTGATGCCGAGGAACCGGAAAAAGAGCGGCATCAGCACGATAAAGAGCGCTTCCGACATCTGACCGAACGACATCTTGAAGCCGGGATTGAGGATGCCGCTGAAGTTGACATACACCGGTGCATACGCATAATATGCCGACAGGGGGATGCAGATGAGGAACGAACTGACAATGAAGATCAGAAAAGAAGGGCTCTTCAGAATGGCAAGTGCATCGAGACCGAGGATCTGGCGGACGGTCATCTTCTTTTTTGCAGCAGGAGGCGTGTGGGGCAGCGTGAACGCGTAGAGCCCCATCACGACGCCCGCTATCCCCGCGATCCGCAGCGGCGTGCCGGTCTCGTCAGCGCCCAGCACCGCGCTCACGAGCACGCCCGCGACGATCCAGCCGATGGTCCCGAAGACCCGGATAATCGGGAAGTACTTTTCCTGATCGGTCATGTGATGGAACGCGAGGGCGTTCGCGAGTCCAACAGTCGGCATGTAACAAAGCATATGGACAAGAAGGAGGAGGATGAACCAGCCTGAAGCCCCTGCTTCGGCCGCAAGCGGCGCCAGAAACATCGCCACTCCTCCTATCACGTGCAACGCCCCGAGCACTTTCTCCGTCGAAAAAATCCGGTCGGCAACCATCCCGAGGAAGAACGGTGAAATGATCGCACCGATGGGACCGACCGCATACGCCCAGTAGACCAGATCGGACATCCCGATGCTGGTCATATAATTCCCCACGGTAACGTACCAGGCGCCCCAGACGAAGAACTCCAGGAACATCATGCCGCTCAGTTGAAAATAGATCCCTCTTTTCATAGTCGCCTTCGTTATGATAGATACACAATGGTTCCTGCTCTGACCGACTCATCGGCCGCGAGCACAATGCGGAGACTATTCACCGCATCGGCGAGATGGCTGCGGAGATCCAGATCGTCCCGGATGGCCCGGAGAAAGTACGCCTGTTCCCTGTTGCACAGCTCCTGATGGTCCGGCTCGTCGCTGGTATCGATCCGGACATCCTTCATGGACTCTGCGTCGTGCCTGATGAGGCTGCCGGTCTTCGTATGGGAATCAATATCGGAGGAGTCTCCCTCCTTCACGGCACGTGGCTCGGCAATGCTGACGGAGCCTCCGGGACCGATGGCGTCCTTCACAAAATAGGCGGTCTGGCTCATCATGGGACCCCAACCCGCTTCGTACCACCCCACCGACCCATCCTCGAAGACCACCTGCAACTGGCCGTAGTTGTACATCGCCTCGCTGATTTCTCCGGTCAGACGTGCTCCGATCGCCTGAACCCGAACGGGACGCGAACGGGTCATCTGACACATCACATCAACGTAATGCACGCCGCAGTCCACGATCGGCGACATCGAGTGCATCAATTTCTTGTGGACCTCCCACGCGGCACCGCCGCTTTGCTGGTTCAGGCTCATTCTCATGACGAGCGGTTTGCCGAGCTGCCGCGCCTCCTCGATAAACCGCTGCCAGGCGGGGTGATGCCTGAGAATGTACCCGACCACGACTTTCTTCAGCGTTTGCCGGGCGGTATGCGCAATTTCTTCCGCCTCTACGACGGAGGTGGCGAGTGGTTTTTCGACGAATACATGCAGGCCGGCCCTGAGCGCGCGGAGGGTCAACTCATGATGGGTTTCGGGATAGGTACAAATTGCCGCTGCACCGGGAGACGCGGAGGCAATGGCCGCCTCCAGGGATGAATACAGCGGCACACCGCCCAGTTCCTGAGCCAGTCGCGTCGCTTTTTCCGTGGAGGGATCGACGAGTCCCGCGAGCGTGAACCCTTCAAGATGCGCGTACGCCCGGGCATGTGATGATCCCATGGTTCCACATCCGACAACAATCACACGTACGGTGCTCATGATGTACTCAGGGTTTCAATTCAACAAGCCAGATATTTCGGTACTGCACGAGGTTGCCATGATCCTGTAGGAGAATTCCGCCGGGGAACTGCACCGCGGTGTCGAGCGCCCCACCTGTCGGCCCCGGCAGAGGGAGATCCTCGTGGATGACAATTCCATTGTGAACGACCGTCACCAGAGCATCTTTCACTTTTTTCCCGTCTACCTCAAAACGGGGAGCATTGAACAGGATGTCATACGACTGCCATTGTCCCGGCGGTGCGCACATGTTCACGCGGGGAGCCCCTACTTTATAGATGCCGCCACATTCATTATCCTCACCCGTAAGGCCGTAGCTGTCCAGTACCTGCACCTCGTACCGTCCCTGAAGGTAGACTCCGCTGTTGCCTCTGGCTTGTTCACGCGCTTCGGGCATAAAAGGTGTCCGGAATTCGAGGTGAAGCCGGAAATCGGTGAATTTCTGTTTGGTGACAATGTCCCCGGCGCCGGGTGCAACCTCCATCACGCCATCCATGCTTTTCCATCCGACCGGCATCGCACGCTGTTTCTCCTCGCGCCGTTCCCATCCCTTGAAGCCGCTCCCATCGAAGAGAACGAGAGCACCTTCCGGCGGCCTCGCACCGAGGTTGGGGGAGAGACGCACGACGTGCCTCAGTGCGAACGTCTGAGCCTCCGGCTGTGTGGTGCGGCCCGATACCGTGCCGTCGTCCAGCGTTACCGACCAGTCCGGATGTTCGGAAACGATCAACCGGTTGCCATCGATCTTCCCCTCAAACAACATCTCCGAAAGAGGCTCCCGCATATCGATATATGCGGCGAAGCGGTATCTTCCGTCGCCGAGTGCAATGCTGTGAACAGCCATCGGGACGACCACGCCTGAACGTGTGACCCGGTGGCCCTGCCAATCCCCCATCACCGGATCGGGCGGCGATCCATCACCCCTGATTGCGCTCCCCGAGGGGGTGCATGAGGCCAGCATCATCGCCAGAACCAAAGCCAGGGAGAGTCTCACTGTCGCTGCTGCATTCATCTGGTGTTCCTTTTCAACGTCAGTCCTGCGTGGTTGAGATGCGTATTCCTTCCGGCTTCCCGCCATCGGGCGTACGGATCCGGAGGCATGCGCCCCAGGATCCATCGCCCTGCTCGAGCTCCATCATCAATGTGTTCCAGCCCTTCTGCAGTGCTGTCGGAACACGATCGGTGCCGGGAGCAACGTTGCGGACCGCATTGTTGGAGTGAATAAGTTTTGTGTTCACCCATATCTTTATGCCGTAGTCGCTCCCGACTTCCAGGCTGACCTTCTGGTCCACCGGAGACCAGACATTGGTACGAACGTACACGACCTTGTCCCCGGCACCAAACGCCTTGTCACATTCGAGCAGCCAGGGTCTCCTGGAATCTGTCATACTGCGAAACGCCATCCACCGCACCGATGCCGCGCCGAGAAGAGATGCGTCCTTTCCCTCATAGGGGCCCGCGAAATCCCATGAGGTAATGTAGTCATCGAACCGCTCGATGTTCTTGATTAAGGCTTCTGCCTTCTTGACGCTGACCTCGTTGCCTGATGAAGCGATCAACTGCTGAAGCCGGCTCACAGTTTCCCGCCGGGCACTATCGGCAATGCCTTCGGCAATATTCAGTGTGGCAGCCTCCGCTTCCGGCCGGAGTTCTTTGTCGTTGAGATAGGATGTTGCCATCCGGAGAGCAGCAACAGAACGGACCTCCCCGAGGGCAGAGAGGAGCAACTTCCGCTCGGCCGCATTCGGGGCAATGGCCATCGCTTCCTTATATCTCCGGACCATCTCATCAGCCCCGCTCATGCTGTCGAGTCCGATAAGGCGCACGGAACCCCGGAGTGCGAGGATACGATGCCCGGATTCTTTCGCACCCTGTGCCACCACCCAGAGGTCAGGATACGGGTCCGCCGTGGACCAACCGGAGAGAGCGCGGATGGAGGCCAACCGGATCTCCGAATCCGGATCCTTCAGCGCCGTGCGGAGAGTTGTAAGAGAAGCGGGTGTCTCAATCTTTCCAAGAACACTGATCAGTGACGATCTCACCTGCTTATCCTTAGCCTGTGAGTACGCGGCCAGAACCGCCTCATCTTGTCTGGCACGATCCGGAATCCGGCGGGCTACGGCGACAACTGCAAGTTCCCATTCCCGCCGCTCCGTCTCGTCACGCGCCTGCACCAGGAGATCAATCATCGTGGGAAGATGTTCGGCGTCTGCAAGCGATTTCAGTGTTTTTGCCGACTCCATCCGAACCGGACCGGACGGGTCTCTGGCAGCTTGAATCGCCAGAGGCACCGCCGAGGTAATCCGCCGCTCTGCAGTTGCTTTCAGTAATTCGACCTTCGTCCTGCCGTTGACGCGCGGGAGCGACACGAGAATCGAATCATCGACGCCCGGCCCGCGGAGTGCATACAGGCTGCCCCTTGCCTCCTTCTGTTCCGCTCCCGTCGAGGTCGCCGCGGCCCGGGCGAGCGTGGAGACAGCGCCCGCATCGCCCATCGAGCCGATCGTTCGCAGCGCCGCGATCCGTACATCGGAAGCTTTGCCGGCCGTTGCTGCAACGACCGCCTTCTGCACGCCGGCATCCCGGTTCGGCGCGAGTGAAGCCAGCACCTGTGCCTGAGCCGCAGGCGGGAATTCAGACAGCGCTCTGGCGATGGCTCGGATGCCCTCGATGTCAGAAACCTTGCCCACCAGCTGCGCAGCAACCGGATGGAGGTCGGCGTCGCTGGATCTGAGAGTTCCCAGGATTGTGCTCGCCGCGTTACCCGGATCACAGAGAACCGTGCCGCGGAGGGCCGCAGAACGGACGGAGACCGGTTCGTCAGGAGACCCGAGAGCTTTATAGACAGCAGCTGCACGGTCCTTTTCCTCCTGCGATTTCAGCCGGTCGGCACAGGCCAGCATCGCATCTGTGATGCCGCGGCGCACCTCCCCTTTCGAATTCCCTTTCGACCGTTCGAGCACATCAAGCGCCTCTGAGGTCCCGATCTTCCCGAGCGCCGACACGGCGGCGACCGCCACACGGACATCAGGATGAGCGGTCAGGGTTTGAAGAGCCGCTGTCGCCGCCGCCACCCTGCGGTTACCCAGTGCGGTGATCACGCCTATGAGCGTCTGCCCTTTCGCCGTTGCTATCGTTCTCTGCAGAGCGGCATCCGCAGCAGATCCCTGGATCGACTCGAGGGCAAAGAGTGCCATTTCCGCCGTCGCGCTGTCAGCCAGCATGCCGGCCAGCTGCGGCACGGACGCCTCGCTCCCGACAAGCGCAAGCCGCGTACAGATGAACTGCTTTCCGGCGGGTGTAGCAGGTCCTTTAAGGAATTCGAGAAACTGTTTCTCCATCCTGAGGCGGGCTTCCGGAAGATCGTCCACGCCGCGTATGAACTCATTGAGACCCGAGAGCGCGGCGCGACTCTCTCCGTAGTTGTACGTCGAAATGCGCCCGAGCAGGTCTGTCAACGCGCTTTGATCATAGAAGCTCATCGGGTTGAACGGGAGAGGCGCTGTTTCCACCTGCAGGTCGCCGAGAGCAAACTGGATCCCGTCAAGGTAGTGCCTGAGTACCGCCGGGTTTGCATACACCTCATCATTGTGTCCCAGCGAACAATAGAAGAGACGGCCCTTGCCGTATGTTCTCACCCAGCTGATGGGGATGTCCCTGTCGACCGTCCTGACGTCGACGGCTTTCCGGTTCTGCTCCGCTTTCATATCAAGCCCGAGCAAGACGCGGCTGCTCTCCCGGAGCTTCAACTGCCGGATCCGATATATCTCATCGTTGATGACGAACCCTTTCCCCTTAAAAGCCGCGGTAAGCGGGTGACCCGGGTCGTCAATCTTCACAGCCCACATGCCGTCAGCGGTCCACGGATGGCCGTCGAACACGCCACCCAGAAGTTCCTGCCCTTCGGGCCAGGTGGGAAAATTGTCTGTGGCGGCATGGATCCCAACAAAACCCTTGCCCTGGGCGATGAAGTCCAGCAGGCTTTTACGAAGCCCCTGATCTTCGAACTTGAGCTGGGTAGTATTATTGAAGCAGACAGCATCAAAGCGTTTCAGGTTTTCCGGCCGGAACACCGAGAGGTCTTCGCTCTGCACGATTTCAAACGCGCCGGTCTTCTTCCCGAGAATCTCCAGCGCCTGGCTGGCGCGCGGGATGGCGCTGTGCTTGTACCCTTCGGAGAGGCTGAAGACAAGGAGGAGACGCGGTTGTTTCGGTTTGACCGTCGACGCAGCCGGAGCGGCATCCTGGATTCGTTTGATTTCTTCCTGCGCAAGCTGGGGGCGGGCGAAAAGGGCGCCGGCTGTAAGCACAAGAAAGACAATGAGGGCAAACAATCTGATTGAATGCATCATGAACATTCCCTTCTCAGTACAAGCGAGTCTCATAGGTGCCACGGACTCCGCATCGGGCGCGACAGGAGCCGGTCAGCTTCCGGATCATTGACGAACTGTTCCGTTTCGGGATTCCAGTAGACTTTCCGACCGAGTTTCATGGCAATGAGCCCGAGATGGCCAATCATGATAGAGCGGTGTGCCACCCGTGCGGGGGTAACGGTTTCCGCCCGGCTTCGCACACAGTCCAGGAAATTCTGGTGATGTTCGTCGCTCCTGTAGAGATGGATCTCGTCCGGTCCGATGACCGAGCTCAGCAGCGATCTTGGAGAAGCCTCAATGCCTTCGCGGTCGACCCAGATCCACCCGTCCGTCCCTTCGAAGTGGATACCCATCCCTTTGGGTTGCTGTTGGTGATCCGCCACGATCATGGTGAATCCCTCTTTATAGGTACAGACAAACCGGTAGTTCTTTGCCGTGTCGAAGAGCCCGTCTTTCGCCTTTGGAAAGTTGCCCACCCCCTCGATCTCGACGGGACTTGTCAATTCAGTCCCCATCCCCCATTGGGCGATGTCGCAGTGGTGTCCGGCCCAGTCGGTCAGCTGCCCACCCGAGTAATCGCTGATCCAGCGGAAGTTCCAGTGACACCGGTTCGGGCAGTACGGAACGCTGGGAGCAGGTCCAAGCCACATGTCATAGTCGAATCCTTCAGGAACCGGGGCGGGGTGGTTTCCGCCCTGTTCACTGATGCTATATCCGGACGGGAGCCCCACCCGGACGGTGTGCACCTTCCCGATCCTCCCGTTCCGCACCAGCTCGCATGCATAGCGGAAGTTCCTGACGGATCGTTGCCAGCTCCCTGTCTGCCAGACAATGCCGTATCGATCCACCGCATCGACAATGGCACGCCCTTCGGCAATGGAATACCCGAGCGGCTTTTCACCGTATATGTCGAGGCCCGCTTTCGCGGCGGCCGTCGCTATGAGCGCATGCCAGTGATCCGGTGTCGCAATGCTTACGGCATCAAGGTCGTTTCTTGCGATCAGTTCGCGGAAGTCGTTGTACTCGGCCACACCCTTCTTGCCCGTTTTCGTTTCAACAATCGACCGGGCTTCAGCACGGTGTTTGGCATCGACATCGCACACGGCGACAATGTGAGCTTCCGGTATCCCAAGAAAAGAATGCATATTGCCGATTCCCATTCCGCCGACGCCGATGCACCCGATCGTGATCCTGTTGCCTGGAGCGACAGCACCCGATCGTCCGAGGGCACCCGATGGGATGAAGAGTGGAAGACCCATGACACTGACTGCCGCAGCCGATGCGGATTTGAGAAAATCGCGGCGTGTTGATCTCGTCGTTTCTTTCATATGATCTCCTTTGAACTCACTCCCGCCACCGCCCGGAGGTTGGTGAACATAGGGGTGCCCCAACAATTACATGTGTGGACATTCAAGAGGGCCTAGTGCCGCGCCCACTAACCCAAACCGCCGGTAATATGGATATCTTATCATTGATCAAACGCAGCGTCGAAGGCAACGTTGGACGGAACAAAATCAATCCGGCGTACGAACGCGCACGCTTCACGCGCCCCTTGCTCGCGCTCCATGCCGCTGTCTTCCCACTCCACTGACAGTGGACCCGCATACTTGACGACATTGAGAGCACGGATGATCTCTTCAAACTTGATCGATCCCCGCCCCAGCGAACGGAAGTCCCACCCCCGGCCTCGCTGTCCGAAGCTCAAGTGGGAACCGAGTATGCCGGCCTTGCCGTCGAGCTGAAGGGCCGCGTCTTTCATATGCACGTGGTAGATCCTGTCCTGAAATTCCTCGATAAACCTTACCGGATCAACCATCTGCCAGTGCAGGTGACTGGGATCGAAATTGAACCCGAAGGCTTTCCGGTGGTCGATTGCTTTCAGGACACGCTTCGCAGTGACAATGTCGAAGGCGATTTCGGTGGGATGGACTTCCAGAGCGAATTTCACGCCGCATTCATCATAGACATCCAGAATCGGGTTCCACATTTTCGCGAAGTATGTGTACCCGTCCTCGATCATGTCGTCAGGGACCGGCGGAAAAGCATAGAGGAGATGCCAGATCGAGGAGCCGGTGAACCCGTTGACCACCTTCACCCCGAGATTCCTGGCGGTGCGTGCAGCATTTTTCATGGTTTCAACGGCCCACGCCCGCTTTTTCTCCGCGTTTCCCGCACACGCAGAAGGCGCAAAGCCGTCCGAACGGATGTCGTTGTTCAGATCGCACACGAGCTGGCCGGCCAGGTGATGACTGATGGCGAAGAGTTTGAGTTTGTATTTCTGAAGAATGGCGAGCTGTCGCTTGCAGTATCCTTTGTCCGCTGCTCCCCTGTCCACATCAAGGTGATCCCCCCAGCATGCGAGCTCGAGTCCGTCATATCCCCACGCAGCAGCCTTTTTTGCCAGCGTGGAAAGAGGCAGGTCAGCCCATTGCCCTGTAAAGAGAGTGACTGGTCTTGACATCATCGTCCTCCTTCAAATATGCATGCGTGTCCACTTCCTGGAGCCTCTGGAGCTTGCAATGACGGTTTCAATAAAAAGCATTCCCCTCACGCCGTCGTGAACGTCGGGGAAATCCAGCGCGAGCTTGTCAGGCTTCTTTCCCGTCAGTGACGCACGGATGGTATCAGCAAAATCGCAGTAGATGTTTGCGAAAGCCTCGATGAATGCCTCGGGGTGACCGGAGGGGAGACGCGTGGCACGGGCGGCTGCGGCGCTCTTTGCCCCGATATAAGCATTCCCCCGTCGATAGGTCTGGACAGGACCGTCCGGCTCCTTCACAGTGAGGTCATTCGGATGTTCCTGATGCCATTCCAGGCTCTTCTTCGTCCCGTAGATCCAGATCGCCAGATTGTTCTCTTCACCGATGGCAATTTGACTCACGTGCAGGATCCCCTTTGCACCGTTCTCGAAGCGCAGGAGACAGTTGCCATCGTCGTCAAGCCGGCGACCTTTGACGAACGTCGTGATATCCGCACAGATTTCAGTGACTTTCAGTCCCGTCATGTATTCCGATAGGTTCTCGCAGTGCGTACCGATGTCTCCGATCGCGCCTGCAATGCCGCTCTGCCCGGGATCGGTGCGCCAGACAGCCTGGACACTCCCGGTCTTCTCCAGCGGAGTGGCAAGCCAGCCTTGCGGGTACTGGACCACAATCTTCCGGATTTCTCCCAGATCGCCATCCCGGACCATGTCCCGGGCGAGTTTTACCATCGGATAGCCGGTGTAGTTGTGCATGAGACCGAACACCTTCCCCGAGGTAGTAATGATCTTCCGGAGCTCCCGCGCCTCGCGGACGGAAAACGTCATCGGCTTTTCGCACATGACGTGGAAGCCGGCTGCGAGGAGTGTCTTTGCAATGGGGAAATGAGAGTTGTTCGGCGTAACGATGGACACAAAGTCTATTCGCCTTCCTTCCGGGAGTCGCCCCTCCTTCTCTGCCAGCTCTTCAACACTGTTGTAGACCCGCACCGGTTCAAGGAGGAGCTGACGTCCTGTCTCCTGGTTTTTGGCGGAGGTTCGGCTGAAGTTCCCCGCTACAATATCGATGCCGCCATCCATCCGCGCAGCCTTTCGGTGCACTTCTCCGATAAATGCTCCGGGCCCTCCGCCAACCATTCCCATCTTCAGGGTTCGTTCGAGCTGCATATGATCTCCGGGAAGTCTACTACAGACGAGGTGAACACTTCATTCAACGTCAGCTGGGGCAAGGGGATATACCAACCCTCCAGTGTACGGAAGGTGAGGGCCGCACGACGGGCTATGGAACGCGCCGTGGCAGTGAGTGCTGATCTGTAGCACTGGATGGCAATATAGGGTCCTTGAGCGGAAGATTCAAGGTGGATTTTTCATATCTGGTGAACGGCATCAAACATGGCGACGACGTTTTCCGGCGGAACGTTGGGCATGATGTTGTGGACCTGCTGGAAGACGAACCCCCCGCCCGGAGAGAGCAATCGCACCTCTTCGCGTACATGAGCGCGGATGCTCTCGGGGGTTCCGTGGATCAGCTCCTCCTGTGTGTCGCAACCTCCTCCCCAGAACACCATCCGGTCGCCGAAATCGTCCTTCAATCCCGCGGGCTCCATCCCCCGGCAGGAGATCTGCACGGGGTTGATTGCGTCCAGTCCGGCTTCGATCAGGTCCGGCAGCAACTCCCGGACTCCGCCACAACAATGGAGCATCACCTTCACGTCGGCGAGCTCCTTGGCCCGCGACCAGAGGCGTGCATGGCGGGGCTTGAAAAACTCCCGGTACATCCGGGGGGAGATCTGCGGACCTGTCTGCATGCCCAGGTCATCACCGAACACGATGATATCGATCGAAGGTCCGACCGCGCTCAGGAAATTTTCGAGATTCTTGAGATGAAGCTCCACCAGTCGATCCAGGAAATCGTGAGCACCATCCGGGTCGCCGGCCAGGAGCACAAAGAAGTTATCATTGCGGTAGAGGAACTGGCCGACCTCCAGGAGATTCCCGCCAAAGAGCCCGAGAATCGCACGGTCGGTGTTTGCGCGTAAACGCTGCGCTCCTTCGATCAAGAGTTTCCTTCCGGCGGGACCGGCCGTGATCGGGCCTGGTGGCGAGACGATGGCGGTCCACATGCTTTCGTCGAACGCCTCAGCAATCCGGCGGTGATCCGGTGTGTCGTCCACGAACGGATAGTAGGTTTGTTCGAAGAATAACGCACCGTCGGGCATCTGGGCGAGTACACGTCCGCTCCGGGAACGGAGGATCCACCGGCTCCCCTCCCGTTCGGGAACCACCCACGCCGGCATCTGGCAGGGGGTGCCGTCCGGAAGAACCCAATCCACCCAGTATTTGTCCTCCAGCGCGAAGGCGCGTCCCAGTTCGATCGTGTCGACGGAGAACCTCTCGAGCACATCCTCATCCACAATGGCCAGTTGCTGGATCGGGTCATAGACCCGGAGGGCACGTTTGGGCAGTCCCAGGTGGTTCCGGAGTTTCGCGTACGCGATAGCGGTGATACCGGAGGAACGGTGGCCGGAGAAATCGATGGGAATGCGGTCGGGTTCGTGATGCTTGAGTGATGTGAGTACTCGTTGCCGGGGGGTCATAGGGATCCTGTGTGTGCGCTCGCTATAATATAGCATCCAGGAAGGAAGGCTGCAAGACCCGGCGGGGCGAGGGAAGGAGAAGTGCTTTTCTTATTTTGTTGATACCGGGACTGATTGTTTTGCGATATCTATGTCATGCTTCACCTCATCGGTCAGATTAGCCCATGAGAATTTCTTAAGTGGTCTGATATTGCCGCTGTTGACATATTTCTTGTTCAAATGCATCAACGGGATTTCATCAATATATTTCTTCGTAATGGTAACCACCTTTTCCCAGTACCGTAGCGCTGCTTCAAGGTTTTGAATACTCTCCTTTTGCTTTCCGATGCTTCCCGCCTTACGGAATTGCTGCAGTGCAGTTCCCCCCTTCAGTTTTTCGCTAAAATACAGACTCAGATATGCCCACGTTCGTATATCATCAATTTCATGTGTCAATGTGGGATTGGGAGTCTCAATATTCTGAACTAATGCCAGAGCATCGTTTCCGTTTTTATTCAATTCGTCTGCCAGCTGCAAAGGACTTGTTTTGTGGGATCCTTTGAAACTGCCGTCCACAAAATCCTTTATCGACACAAGATTTGTATCCAATGTAACTGTTTCAATAATTTCATTCACGGATATAAAGGGTGAAAGGCTATCGTACAAACATTTGCTACGGGAGGGGGCATTAGCCAAAAATCCTTCTGCATACAGTGTAAAATCCCAGGATGAGGCATAAAACGAGCCTAATTTCAAAGGCATCGTATCAGCCAGTTTATGGGCTTCAACCAACGTATTACCGTACGTAATGCCATATTTCTGATTGAACGTGTTTGCGAAAACATCATCTGTTGTACCCGGATCATACATTAATCTTCCCCAGACTTCATAGAACAGCCATTGCTTTTCAAAAGCATATTTCCAGGTCAGGTGCTTCCCGGGTTTCGTGATGTATTCTTTTCCGGGAATATAGGTTTCCGAACCGATCAAGAATCCCCCCAAATAATTCTGCACATTGCGTTTTAGAACCTCTCTTATGAAATCCGGCTCCCCCCAGCGCAAGACAAAGAAGTCCTCGTTTCTCATGGTATAGATCACTTTGTAGTTCTTCGGCGCCGGTTCCCACAATGCCTTGGACTGGGATCCACCATGAATATACATGAGATCCGGAGAGGCATGGGCATGAGACCAATTGAATTTCACGTCAACATACACAGTCCCAAGCCTGTATGCATTGTCTTCAACTGCCTTTCTGGTCATTTCAGGAGTCGGATGCGTGTGTGCGCGTATGATAAATTCGACCTTTCGTGTTGCACTGTTTATTGCGTCAAAGTAAGTGTTGACGATCCATTCCTGCCAGACCTGTTCAGGCACTCCTTCCATTCTTTCATTTTGACTTGCTCCAAAACCGGTAAGTTCCGGATATTCCTCAATAAGCTGCGTCACGCTTTCACGGTTATACTTTTGGATAATTGGCGAATAGTCTCCCTCACCAATGAAATCTTTCCCTTGGTAATCATCCAGGCAATAGTTGGCGAGACCGTATTTTCTGGCAAAGGAATTGGAAACAAATATGTTCCAGTTCATGATATATGTCTTGATTCCACGCTCGGAAGCCATTCTCAGGAGACCGTGCCAGAAGTCCTGCCATGCCCTGAGTTCATCATCTGAAAATGGGCATGCATCCGGAAAGTTATTTGCCCTTATCATATAGGTGAAAGGATGGAGATTCCAGAGTGTCAGGGTATTGAAACGGTTTTCAGCCATCATATCCAAAAAGCTTTTCCAATAGTTCAAATCACGTATTGTCTTCTCATGCAGTTGAAGACTTTCGTCTCTACGGTAAGAATTCCATGGCAGATTGAATTTGATCCCTCTAAAGCTTAATACAGGATTGACAGATTTGTTGGTTAACGAATGTAATGTTTTGCCCATCTGAATGTGTTCTGCAATATCCAGTATTCCATACATTGCCCCTGTCTGATCGGTGGCAATGACCGCTATTCTGTCATGAGGTAATGTCTTTATAGAATAGCCTTCAGAAGTAATTGCTGCATATTCATTAGTCAGGCTGTATTGGGCGCATAGTTCTTTTGAGGAGATGACGATAATGTCTGCTTGTTCAGGACCGTTTTCGGCTTTCAGATTTATTACTTCGCTCAGTTTCTTTATGCCAAAGCTCTGTTGAGGGCTTTCCTTCTGATAATAGACTTTGGCCTCTTTTTGATTGGAGACATTATTGCAGGTGGCTGTACATACGTAGCTCTGGAGTACAATCGAGCTGAGCAAGCAGGTTCTGTACAATCTGTTCATTTGAAAAAGTCCTTCCTTTGTCCTTTCCATTCAAGAGACATCTCTCCTCAGATCGACCGCGTTCAGACCACCATTCTTACTTCTTCTCCACCGTAAGCTTGAATGATTTTCCACGCTCAATCGTAATGCCGTCGGGAAGCGGCGAACCGTCCGCCGAGAGAAATCCGGCGCGCTTGAGTCCGCGCATGTCCAGCACAGACAAGCCCGGATCTCCGGCTTTTCCGATTCCACCGACAGTTGTGGTGGCCTGACGCCCATCGCCGGAGATCGACACCGTTAACTTGACCTTTCCGAAGGATGTCGGGCAATCATTCAACGAGGTCGTCGCGCCGGGTCTGTACCAGTAGTCGGGGACACCGGCGAGAAGCTCAAGCGTATCCTCCCGCTCCATCATGAGCAATCTCCTCACCTGCTTGATGAACAAAGCGCTTGCCGTGGCGTTGGAACCATCTCCCGACGTCTTCTGGCCCACGGACCGGGGGAGCTGCTCTTCCACCCATGTCCCGAGCGGAGATGCATGGTTCGCGACAGCATAGAGGAGCCGGTGCGCTGCAGCGTAATCACGCTGATACGTGTGTGTGATTCCCTCAAGTGAACCGAAGAAAGGCCAGAGGCCGTCCTTCAGCCACCCCGTGTTGGTCGGGAGCCCTTCCTTTGTGCTGTCATCCAGCATGGCCAGTGTGCCGGTCACCAGTGTGTCCCGTGGGTCGAAAAGATGGGCAATTCCTTGAGCATCAAGCAGTGCCCATTGGGCCTGCTGGGGAAGCACGGTTCCTGACGTATCGGCCACCCGTGACGGAAGGTACCAGTGTCCCGCATCGTTCCTCCGCATATCGCGGTGGGCGGCCTGGCGGAAAGACTGCATGAGTTCTTCGTACGCTGTTTGCCACCGCCGGACCTCGGCCGGCTTCCCCATCCAGAGTGCGGCATCGACGCCCGCACGAAACCCCATGAGACCCCAGTGGGCCGAGGCGTACTCATATCCCACCCCCCCCAGCCCACCGTCGGCAAAACCCGGCGGAAAGAGTCCGTAGCCGGGAGAAGCCGGATCCCTCAGGGTCTCCTTCCGTCTTTCCTGCGTCCATGACAGTGCCCGCTCAAAGCTGTCCCAGTGCGAGGCCAACCATTCCTTGTCTCGAGTCATCCGGGCGAAGCGGAACATTGTATAGGCCACGATCGGCGTCTCCCGGTTCATGACTAACGGCACTGAGACTTTGATCTGACCTGTGGGAAGTTGAGAGCGGAGGATGTTCTCCAGGTAGAGCCGTGCCAGTGTGGCATCGCCAAGGAACAGCAGCGCCGAAATGTGCCAGAACGCGTCATGCACCCAGAGACCCCGGTAGACCGACGGACCGGGATTGAACTGCTGCCGTCCGTCTACCAGATCGCCGATCTGATAGAGGTTCCGAATATTCGCATCGAGAAGATACTGGATCTCGCTGTCCGGTACCGTGATGCGCGATTGCGGGAGCTGCACCTCATTCAGCCAGAAGCGGTCAACCCTCTCTTTTGTCTTCTCCACATCCGGGAGACGCCTGACCGACTCCTTGGTCCAGGGTCCGTGGAGCACAAACGTCTCCACATGTTTCGTCCCGGCCGGAAGGAGAATATGCCACTCGTTCTCTTTCAGCGATGCGTTCAACGCCCTGGGACGTGACACGACGAACGGTTTCCCGTCGGAGAGCAACATCCCGCTCGAGCTGTCGAAGATGAGGGATCTCGTTGACCGCACCACGATTTCTGGTGTGGTACGATTTCCCTGGAACGAGGTGATGAGCGCATCCGCCCGGAGTTCGTTCCGCCATCGTTCTTCTTCCACCCCGCAATCGAAATAGAGCTCTGCTTCCTTTGTGGCTCTCCCTGCAATCAGGTCCTGCGCACTGACCGTGGCCTCCGGCGGAAAGACCCAGAAGACATTCAGAAAGGGATTCGGGTCGGGGCTTGCGATCGCTGCGTGCGCCTCGATCGCGAGCTGTCCGTCCCCGTTTGCATCCCGACCCCTGAAGAACAGGACATGCGGTTCGTTCTTCTTCCCCTTTTCCAGCGGGTCGAAGATGACCGGTTCGGCCCCTTCCACACGAAGATCGAGTATGCGGGTGCCCGGACCCCACTTATATGGTTCGCAGATTCCGAGAGCCACGAGTTTTTCACTCCCGCGCCGGACGGGAACTCGATAGAGTATCGGCCTGTTTACGCCCCACGCGGCGTTCCGGAATGCCGGATCGACCTGGCCCTCGGGCCTCGCCCAGCCGATCGTTCCGTTCCATCCCTGGACGCGCTCCGCGGTACGCTTGGGGTTGCCTCCCAAAATCCCTTTCATTCCCAGAGGAACAGCAAAAACCTCCTGCACCATCCCGATGCCGGTTCCCCGGAAGCTGGCGCGGACCAGCGGGATCTTAGGGTCCGGGAAGCGGTGGCCGGCGAGCGTGACGTTTTCCCCGGCGGGACGAACCGTGACTTCTGTGAGGGGCGTTGCGTAGGGCCCCGGCCCGAAATCGTAGCCCAGTCCGTTGTTCTCCGTGACAACGCTCTTGAGCCAGTCATTGGGAAAACAGATGGCCGCGAAATAATGGGAGGGGGAATATCTGAAATCGACCGGTTGGTACTGGGTCCATGCCGGAGAGAAGCCGATGGCAAGAAGAAGCGATAGCAGGATGAAGATCTTCATCATCAATGGCTCCTCTTCATGATTCGGATGCGCTGCGGAGCCACGGGGCAGTGGCCGGGCGCGGAATCGTCATGTCGCCTGCAGGAGCAAGATACTTGAGGGCGGGCCCATTATCAAGTCTGAACCGGCTGACCATTGGCGCTCGCCTCGGGGTACTTGTTCTCCACTCCCCGCCGTGTCCCGGATTCTGGTTCTCGATGGAGCAGGCAGAATTGCGGAATTGACTCTCACCCCACCCTGCTGTATATTGCTGCCGTGCCGCTGGTTCTTCGTGCTGCGAGAATCGATCTGCCATATTCATGGTTCATGGCAGATATATGCTCGCTCGTTGGCGACACAACGCCGGATTGCGGGTCTTGTCGGCGTTCGGGGACTCGAGGCGATTGTGAATGAATCGCGGACCATGAGGAAGGAAGCATGAACGTACAAAGACTTGCCGTGTCCGGACTCCTGGTGGCTTGCCTCGCCTCAGCATCCGCGACGCCGGCGGTCGCCCAGGAAGTTCTCCTTGCAGCGCCTGCCCGCATCATCGACGAGACCCTGCATAAAGGTTATCCGTCTTCACGAGTGTACTGGGAGAGTGCTCAGCTGGATGGCCTCGTCTCGCGTACGCTTAGGTTGCGGGTTACCCCCCCAACGAGGTTCACCAGTCTTGCAGTCGCCTGGAGTGTAACCGGAGCGAATCCACCGGCCAGTGCGTTTGCTTTGTCGCTAAGCTCTCGCATATCATCAGAAAGCTGGAGCTCCCCTGTAGCCGTGGAGGGCGAAACAACTCCGAGCGAAAACCCCTCCGGGTTGTACTGGAGCACCCTCTACATGACCCCCGGTGGATCTTCGAACGACGAAGTCGAGATAGCGATGACGCTCCCTTCAGGTGTCCAGCTGACGATGCTCCAGGTTATGACAGATGAAATCCTCCCAATCCCCTCTTTCAACAAGGTGGTTTCAGAGGCAGCGGCCCGCGCCGCGGGTGTTGCAGGTACGCCCCGGCCGGCCATCATCCCAAGAAGGGACTGGTGGGGTAATCTTCCTCCGGACAGTCTCGAGGGGCACTTCGGCCCGATCAAGATTACCATCTCGCACGCGGTGGTGCACCACACCGCGATGACGAATAACCCCCCCGACCCTTCCCAGGAAATCCGCAGCATCTGGAACCTCCACGTGTATGGCAACGGATGGTCCGACATCGGATACAACTTCCTCATCGACCAATTTGGGAACATCTACCAGGGACGCTACAACCCCTGGCTTGACTCAACGGACGTGCAAGGTGCCCACGCGACGTCGGCGAATGCCAAGAGTGTCGGGGTCAGCGTTCTCGGGAACTTCGGCGGTTCTCCTGGCGGGATACCGGATCCCCGTGCGCTGCAGAGTCTGGAGCGACTTATCGCCTGGCGCTTCGATCAACGCAGCTTGCATCCCCTTGACAGCGCCTCGATCCCCACGAATCTGGGGGGACCGAGAGTGGTGGCACGAATTTGTGGTCACCGCGACGTATTGTTGCCGACCGTGCGGATGAACGTCCAGGCTCTGCTCTCCGGCACTGCAGTCAACGACGGAGAAGCACCACCCGGTTTTGCGCTCTCCCAGAACTACCCCAACCCATTCAACCCTTCTACCACCATTCGCTATGGCTTGCCTCAGAGGTCACAAGTCGTTCTTCAGGTCTTCAACACTCTCGGCCAGCAGGTGGCTCTTCTCGTCCAGGGTGAGCAGGAGACAGGATATCACGAGGCGCAATTCGAAGGGACGGGTCTTTCTACCGGAATGTACTTCTACAGGTTGATAGCCGGCAATTTCTTTCAGACCCGTACGCTCTTGTTGCAGAGATGAGCGTCGCCACTATGTGACGTGCGAGTTGTGCTGCTTGCTTTTCGACATTCCCGGAAGTATAGTCAAATTTGAATCGTTCATCTATTCGATCGAAAGGACACATCCATGAGATCCCTGCCGCAGGTCACATGCTGCACAGTGCTGCTCGTTCTTCCACTTTTCGGCTGTCAGCGTGCAAGCGACGATGAGAGACTCCGCGCGTTCATCACAACACATCTGGAACTGATGGAGCCGCTGATGAAGGCACAGAACCTGGCGGATTGGAATGCAAACGCCACAGGAGCGAAGAAGTACTACGAAGAACTGGCGACGCTGGAATTCCGCATCCGCACAATCCGTTCAAACCCATCCGATTTCGTTCTCCTGAAATCGCTTAAAGAGAAGGGATCAATTAAGGATTCGCTCCTTCAGCGCCAGCTGATCATCCTCTTCAACAACTATGCGCGGAATCAGGTTGATACATCGCTCCTGCGTGTGGTAACAGGCAAACAGAGTGCAATTTCGATGGCCTTCAATACAACGAGGGGCACTCTCGCAGGTGTTCCAATGAGCGACAATGATCTCCGGAAGGTCCTCACCGGTGAGCGTAATCAGGCGAAGCGTCGTGCGGCCTGGGAAGCCCTGAAACAGGTGGGCCAGAAGGTCGCCCCCATGCTGATCGAACTGGCAAAGCTCCGCAATCAGATTGCCCGCACTCTCGGATATGATAACTACTACGTGATGATGCTTGCCACCGACGAACAGGATCCGGGCGAGGTGCTGAAGATTTTCGACGAACTGGCACAGCAGACCGAGGTACCGTTCCTGTCCATGAAACGGTCCCTGGATGCCGAGCGGACCAAACTGTTCGGCATCTCCCCGCGAGCCCTCCGACCCTGGCATTACGAAGATCCGTTTTTCCAGGAAGCCCCCGCCGTCCGGGGAGTCGATCTGGATCTTCTCGTGAAGGGGAAAGATATCCAGTCTGTGGCACGGACCTTCTACAGCGGCATTGATCTTCCGGCGGACGACATTTTGCAGCGCAGTGATCTTATGCCCCGTGACGGAAAATACCAGCATGCATATGCCGTGGACATTGATCGTCTGGGCGACATCCGCACGATGTGCAACCTGTCGGACAATATCTACTGGCTGGGCACGATTCTGCACGAGCTCGGCCATTGCGTCTATTCCAAGAATATCGACCGTTCCCTCCCCTTCCTTCTTCGCAATGAATCGCACGCGTTCGTCACTGAAGCCATTGCACAGCTCGTAGAAGGCCAGGCCCACAATGCTGAATGGCTTGGCGCCATGGTCGGGCTGGGTAGATATGACCCCACGGTCATACGGAAAGCCGGGGAAGCCGGGCAACGGATGGGTGGCCTTATCTTCAGCCGCTGGTCGCAGGTGATGATGCGTTTTGAACGAGCTCTCTACGAAAATCCGGATCAGGATCTTAATACAGTCTGGTGGAACCTCGTCGAGAAATATCAGGGGCTCTCCCGGCCCGAAGGAAGGAATGAACCTGATTGGGCGGCCAAGATCCATCTTGCACAGTACCCCTGCTACTATCACAACTATATGCTCGGGCGCCTGGCGGCATCCCAGATCCTGAATGCCCTGAACAGAAAGGTGCGGCAGCAGGAACACACCGTCGAATTCTCCTTCGCCAAGCAGCCCGCTGTCGGCAGCTATCTCAAGACAAACATCTTTGCCCCCGGGATGCGTCTCCACTGGAACGAGCTTCTGAAGGAAGCAACGGGAGAAGGCCTCACGGCACGATTCTTCACAGAGCAATATTGTACAGAGGCGAGTCAGAACATCGCTCCACCGTTGCGTTAAGACGGGGATTCACCTACTGCCCCGGGAAGGTGTATTTGCTCCATCATTCCCGGGGCATTTCTCTCTGGTTTAACCAAACCCACCTATCTGTCGTATCATCTTCAGAACACCGACTCAGCCGACGGAAGAATGCACACACCCCAACAGACAGATGATCCAGGAACACCGCATGTACCAGAGCTCATCGGCCGGTGTCTCCGAAATGAGGGGGGGGCGTTCCGCCAGCTCGTGGAAGAGCACCAGAGATATGTCTTTTCACTTGCCTTCCGGGTCCTTCGCGATGAAGATGATGCGCGGGATGTTGTTCAGGAGACCTTTATACGGGTGTGGAAAAACCTCCATGCATACGACATGCGGGCGAAGTTTACAACATGGCTTTATACCATCACCGTCAATCTGACCTCCGATATGCTCAAGAGCAAAACCCGGAGACGACGCTGGCTTCTCGCTCCCGAAACCGCTGAAAGTCAGAATTCAGCAGCAACAATGGAAGAAGAAATGAACATCGTGAACCGCGACCTCGCTGCGAAGATCAAAGAGCTGGCCGGAAGCCTGCCCCCGAAACAGCAATTGGTGTTTGTCCTGCGGGACCTGCAGGACCTCACCGTGAACGAAGTCGCACAGATCCTCTCGATGTCGACGAACACGGTGAAGACCAATCTCTGCTACGCACGCAAGTTCATCAGAGCACACATGCAAGAACTGGAAGGAATGGAGGGGAGAAGATCATGAAATGTCATCAGGCACAGGATCTTATGTATCTCTACCGGCCCGGAGAGTTGACCGGGAATCAGCATCAGGAGCTGGAAGAACACGTGGGGTCCTGCCCCGCATGCGCAGCAGAGTGGAAGGCGGTGTTGGAGATGGAGAAAAGAGTGTCAGAAGTGCGGAATATCGAACCCCGGCTCGAAGACGCGGTTCACCTCACCAGGACAATCCTGAGAGCCGCCGCTGAATCCAGACGGCAGCCTGCGAGACTTCTCGGAGCAGTTCCCGAATGGACGGCTGCTCCGGCGTTTCGGATCGCGGCCTGTATCACGCTCTTCGCGCTGACAGGAGCATTCTTCCTGCAGACCGCGATCGACGCGAGGAAAGTCGCCACGCTCGAAGGACGGTTGAAGTCCCAGAGTACCACGCCGAACACCATAGGATCCCAGGACATCCAGCGTGCCGGCTTGTTCCTGTCGGGTACTGACCGGTTCACTGCACTCCCGGAATCGCTGGGCGTCGCGGCAGCGGAAATCAGTCAATGGCAGAGAGAACCGGCGATGGCGACAATGCTCGCAACTCTGTTTGGCCGACAAGACCGGCACGGGACAACCATGATAGACTATCTTTCAAAGAAACACCCGCGCCTTGCCTCAGTCCGGATTGACGACGGATTCGATGATCGTGAACGGGAGATCCTTGCCTCCGACGGGGAGGCACTCCTCAAAGACATAGAAACGTTGATGCAGAAGGGAGGCGTCCATCATGATCGCTAGAAGATTTGGTACATCTATCGTTATCCCATGCCTGCTCGCAATCTGGGCTCCGGGCTGCCTGGAACACGAGGTGAAGACTACAATCAACGCGGACGGCACTTGTGAGCGCACCATCACCCTGAATCCGGAGTCAAAGCAGATCCCCAAAACCTCCTTCCCGCTGCCGGGCGATGGAAGCTGGGACACCAGCTGGACGAAGACCGGCGACGCGAAATATCTTGTTTCGTTTACCAAGAAGTTCAAGGATTTTGAAGAACTGTCCCGCGAGTACCTGTACCCTGCGGATTCCCTGAAGATCCGGCTCGACCTGCGCGTAGGCAAGTCCTTCCGCTGGTTCTATACATACTACGACTACGTGGAGACGTACGGACGATTCACCGACTACACACTCATCGATCCAATCACCGTCCTCACGGAAGACGAAATCCATCGCCTCACGTACGGCGATACCAGCCAGGCCCTTAAGAATAAACATGAGGAATGGGTGGCACGCAATCTCTATGAAGCGATCTACCGCCGGTTCGGCCTGGGTGCGGAAGCCATGCAGGATACATTCCTCACACCGGCAACCATGGCCGCACACAAGGAAGAATTGTTCCGCCTTATCGTCGGCTGGACAGGTTCCGGGCTCAAGCTTCAGGATCCAAACCATATTTTGAAAGAGCAATCGACGTATCGGGGAACAGAGGCAACGATGTTGACGGATAGCAGTATTACCGACGAGGGTGTGAACGCTTTTTGTGAAATCGCCGCCCGAACGTTCAAGTGCGAAGGGGTTTGGAAGCTCAAAGACCAGATTCGAGCAGGGTGGCAGGATGCGCTGAAAATGCTAAAGGGGAAGGGTACAACCGGTGAATCATTCGCGAATACGGTCGTCCTCCCCGGCATTCTTCTGGAAACGAACGCCCCGGACGTGAAAGGAAGTGCTGCCTCATGGAAATTCAGTGTTGATCAGCTTCAGCTTCGCGACTTCGCAATGCGGGCGCGTTCCAGGGTGGTCAATGAATGGGCGATTGCGGTGACCGGAGTTATCGTGCTCGTGCTCCTTGGACTTCTTGTTCTCTCTCTCATTCGCCATGCGAAGCGGGCCGCTCTGACGCATCACTCAGAATAGTACGTCCCGCTACAGGAACTTCAGACAGACGGGCACCGGTAACTCGACTTGTTGATCTGTCGGAGAGAGAGTCCCTCCCTTTTGGCCTATTGAGAACACCGTAATTGTATCAGACCGTTGATTGGCGACAAGCAGGTATCGCCCTGTTTGATCGATCGTGAAATTGCGTGGCCATTGACCTTTCGTCGGTTGATGCTGGAGAGTCGAAAGCTCACCTGTTTTTCCATCAACGGCAAATACCGCAATGCTGTCGTGACCACGATTGGAACAATAGATGAATTTCCCCGAAGGCGCGATATGAATGTCTGCCGGGTAATTTTTTCCGGCAAAGTCCCGGGGAACCGTTGAGATGGCTTGTCGCTGATCCAGTGCTCCGGTTGACCGGTCAACGGCAAAGAGCGTCAGCATGGAATCGAGCTCATTAAGCACATACGCCTTCTGCCCATCGGGATGAAACACCATATGACGAGGGCCGGCTCCGGCTTTGAGCCCGGCCCAACCCGGGGTGGCCGGAAGCAGTTTTCCACCCTTTCCATCAAAGCGGTAGATCATCACCTTGTCAATGCCGAGATCGGGCACGTAGACGAAGTTGCCCGAAGCGTCAACATTGACGGAATGCGGATGCGGCGCCAGCTGCCGCGCGGTCACACTCGATCCCTGGTGCTGAACGACGTCTGTTGCCTCACCCAGGGTCCCATCGTTGTGCACCGGGAGTACTGCAACGTTTCCTCCCGAGTAGTTCGCGACCAGCACAAACCGACCGCTATTGTCCAGGGTCAAATGGCATGGATCGGCTCCGCGTGAGGATTGACGATTCACCAGCCGGAGATCCCCCGTCTTCGAATCGATCGAAAACGCGCTGACGGAACCGCCCGGTTTCCCGTCATACTCGGCTGTTTCATTGACGGCGAAGAGCCGGCCTCGACTCCTGTCGATCGCCAGGAACGAAGGATTGGTTATGCCTTTGGCGGCGGATTCGATCCTCAATGACCCGGAAGTGAGGTCCAAGCGGCCGCGATATATCCCTTCGCTTTTCTCCTTTGTGTACGTTCCGATGAAGAGTGTACGTTCGTCAGAATCGCCGCGCAATCGCAGTCCTGCAAAGAGCTTCTCCGTGATGGCAATGCTGACAAGGCCCAGTCCCATCGCTTCAAGAAAGTTACTGCGCGTGATAGTATGGTTCATGAGAGCTCTCCAATTGGGTTGCCGGAAATCGACAAATACTGGATGGCCGACGGAACTGATTCACCGCTCTGAGTGAAGGTACACCGAACAAAGTGTATTGTCAAACTCACGAAGGTTGAAGTAGCTGAAAGCTGAAGCGACCGGAGGGGCTTCATCTACTAAAGACAAAAAAGCCCCAGCCATCTCTGACCGGGGCTTGCGTAGCACGATGGTAAGTTTTCTCCTACCGCAACACCGCATCAATTTCGTAACGTTCGTTGGCTATTGCTTCGCCCTGGGATGAAAACCATTTTTCGGTCGATTTCGGTTTGCTGCAGTCATTCGTACAGCAAAACCTCAGCCCGTTCTCGGTCCTTTCGGACATTACGGCCATTTGGATTCCCCGATGTGTCGCCTTGGTTGTCGTTACTTTCATCATAATGCTTCTCCTGGGGGATAGTTTTTCATGCTGTAATATGCGCAAATTGGCGCTCAAGTACCCAAATATTTTTCATTGGGAAAGCCCGGCATTGCCGGACCACGGAACCAGCTCGATCACTGCTCAGTGCAATAGCAAGAGTGTGCGCGTCTGAACAAAATCCCCCGCCTGTATCCTGTAGAAATAGACCCCGCTCGAAAGCCCGCTCCCATCGAACCTCACCTCATGGTACCCTGCACCCTGTTCACCATTCTGGAGAACTGCCACCTGCTGGCCAAGGGTGTTGAAGACTGTCAAGGTCAGGTGCGACCTTACAGGGAGGCCGTAGCGGATCGTGGTCGAAGGGTTGAATGGGTTGGGGAAGTTCTGATGGAGAACCAACTGCTCCGGGATAGGCGATGGGAGTGGAGCCGAAGACACCCTCTCCTCCGGAACGGCAAGCTCGGCGACTGCTGCCAGCATCAGTTGAGCGCCACGCCGGATCAGGCCAAGGCTCAGCTTATCCATGGTGTCAGTTGTTTTGTGGTAGTACGGGTCGGCACCCCCCCAGATTTCTTCTGCAGTTGCCTCGGCGACATCCAGGGCGTCGTAGCCGGCCAACGCAAACGGCCCGTAGTCGCTTGCTCCTGTCTGATCAATAACGGGAACCAGTGTGAGACCAATATTGTAACGTACATTGTATGCGAGAGCCGAGTCGATGAGACGGTTTCGGGTGACATAGCTCCCGATAACGAGCCGGGCTGTATCTCCGGTGACAGGATAGCCGATCATGTCTCCATTAATGGCCCCAACGATCTGTTTTCCCTGCTCTCTTGCCCTCAGGGCGTAATCGCTGCTTCCGTACATGCCTAATTCTTCGGCTGAAACCGCGATGAATGTCACGGTGGAGTGGAACGCAAACTCGCGGCACACGCGCGCTGCCTCGATGACGGCGCTCGTCCCGCTTGCGTTATCGTTTGCACCCGGCGCGGAGGCAGAAGGGCTATACGAATCGTAGTGTGCAATAATGATGCACTCTTTTTCGGGTGACTCCCGGCCCGGGATCGTGGCAATGACATTTCTTGACTGGCGCACATACTGTGGGGGGAGGTTCGCGGTCAGGCTTGTCCAGGTCGCCCCATCATTCTGGCTTGCGGTGAGAGTCCCGCGAGAGCCGCAGCAGATGATCTCTCCGTCTGGTTTCGCCTTGATCGCATAGAGTGAAGGTCCCCATCCCAGATTCAGGTGGTTGGTGAGTGTCCACCAGCTTTGCCCGCCATCGGTCGTACGCAGGACAACGCCGGACCGGCTCACCACGTATCCCCGCAAAGCGTTTTGGAATGAAACACTTCCCCAGGACGTCCCCGATCCTGCAGGAGGGGCAAGCTGCCCCCACAACTGGCCGCCGTTTGTTGTCTTGAGAATCGACGGACCATCCCCCACAGCCCACCCGATATCCAGGTCCATGAAATCCACATCATAGAGTGTCCTGGACACTCCCGAAGGCTGGGTGACCCAGTTCATCCCGCCGTCACTTGAGTGAATGATATTTCCCCCATCACCTACCGCCCATACGTTCAACGGGTTGATGATCTTCAGCTTCCTGAGTATCGCAGTGACGCCGGCGTTGATCTGAGTCCAGCTGGTTCCACCGTCTGTTGTTCTGAGCACGATTCCTCCGCTCCCGACAGCGATCCCGAGTTGCTCACTGGCGAAGCCGACGTCGTACAGGGTCGCGTTTACGGGCGACGTCTGTGGGACCCAGGTTGCACCGGCATCTGTTGTGTGGATGATTGCTCCGGATGACCCTACGGCCCAACCGACAAGGCGGTCTCTGAAATTCAATCCATAGAACGTGGCAGACCGGGGACTCGTCTGTGAGTGCCAGGTCTTGCCGGCATCCGTCGTTGCCACCAGCATCGAGCCGGTACCAACG
>Ga0315278_10000628_pt1 | contig 31195 bp, 30 predicted proteins | sample YL17G06_0_MG_FD_203880 | JGI IMG/M metagenome (GOLD analysis project Ga0315278, IMG submission 203880) | Sediment microbial communities from Yellowstone Lake, YNP, Wyoming, USA - YL17G06_0 | ecosystem: Environmental > Aquatic > Freshwater > Lake > Sediment | place: USA: Wyoming | collected... | reverse complement strand
GTTCTTCACCAGCACCCGTTCGGTGTCCGCGCTCAAGTCTTTCATGCCCATCTGTCCATACGCCTGGACCATGATGTACAGCGCCTCTTCCACGGCGGGCGATTCCGGGTAGGTCTTCACCGCGAACTGCGCACGGTTGGCCGCGGCAATGTAGGCCCCGCGCTTCATGTAGTAACGCGCCACATGCACCTCGTGCGAAGCGAGCGCGTTCACGAGGTAGTTCATCCGCGCGATCGCGTCGGGGGTGTATTTGCTCTCGGGGAAGCGCGTGGCCAGATCCTTGAACGCCGCGAACGAGTCGCGCGCCGACCGCGGGTCGCGCTCGGTCGGATCCTGGTCGGCGAACTGGGAAAGCAGGTTCTGATCCTCGTAGAAGTTGACGACGCCCTTGAGGTAATAGGCGTAGTCGACGTTCGAGTGGTTGGGGTGCAGCTTTATGAAGCGGTCGCACGCGGCGACCGCGGAGGCCGGATCGTTGTCGCGGTAGTACGCGTAGGCGATCTCGAGCTGCGCCTGCTGCGCGTAGCGCCCGAACGGGTAGCGCGCTTCGAGCTTCTCGAAGTACTTCACCGCCTTCGTGAAGTCGCTCTCGCCCATCGCCTCCTTGGCTTCGGTGTAGAGGCGCTGGGCCGACCAGGTGGCGGTCTCGTCTTCGGACGTGGTCAAGTTGTTGAACCATCCGCACCCCGAGAGCAGTACGGCCAGAACAAACGCTACACTACGAAGCGCGATGCGGAACATGGCAGCCAGTGGACGGGGCAATGGGAGTGATTATAGCTCCGCCGCCGAGCGCTTCGTCCCGCGCGAACTGGCCGGGCTGCGTCTGGACCAGGCTCTCGCCCGCCTGTTTCCGGAGCATTCCCGCAGCCGGCTTCAGGCTTGGGTGCGCGCTGGAAGGGTCCTGCTCGACGCGCGCCCCGCCGACGACGTCAAGCGCAAGGTATGGGGCGGCGAGCGGGTAGCGCTTGCCGATGCCACGGGTGCCTGCGAGTCGGCCGAACTCGCCGAGGCGATCCCCTTAGCGGTCGTCCACGAGGACGACGCGATCATCGTGATCGACAAGCCCGCCGGGCTCGTCGTGCATCCCGGCGCGGGGAACCGGCAGGGCACCATGCTGAACGCGCTGCTGCACCACGCGCCGCAGCTCGCGGGCGTCCCGCGCGCGGGCATCGTCCATCGTCTCGACAAGGAGACGAGCGGGCTGCTGGTGGTCGCGAAGACGATCGAAGCGCACACCGACCTCGTCCGACAGCTTGCTGCCCGCACGGTGAAGCGCGAGTACCTCGCACTCGTCCACGGGCGCGTCGCGGGCGACGGGACGATCGACGCCCCGATCGGCCGACATCCGGTCGCGCGCACGCGCATGGCGGTGACCGCGAGCGGCCGCGAGGCGCGCACGCGCTATCGGGTGAGCGAGCGGTTCGATGGCGCGACGCTCCTCGCCGTGACCCTCGAGACCGGCCGCACCCATCAGATCCGGGTGCACCTGCGGGCGATCGGCCATCCGCTGGTCGGCGACCCGACCTACGGCAAGCGGCGCAGCGCCTCCGGCACGCTCGCGGATTTTCCGCGGCAGGCACTGCATGCCGCGCGCCTCGGGCTGGTGCATCCGGTGACGCGCGCCCGGTGCGAATGGGCGTCACCGCTGCCCGCGGACCTGCACGCGCTGATCGGGAGCCTGTGGTGACGGCTGCGGTGTCGCAGGGCTGGATCGTTCCGGACTGGCCGGCCCCGCCGGCGGTCCGTGCGCTGGTGACGACACGCGCGGGTGGCGCCAGCCGCGGCCCCTTCGCCGCGCTGAATCTGGGCACACGCGTCGGCGACGATCCCGCGGCGGTGGAGCACAACCGCGAGATTCTGCGAAGCCGCCTCCCGGCAGATCCTGTTTGGCTGCAGCAGGTCCACGGCACCGCGGTCGTGGACGCCGAGTCCGCGGGTGCGCTGCCGCGTGCCGACGGCGCCGTCGCCCGGACGCGGCACAGCGTGTGCGCCGTGCTGACCGCCGACTGCGTGCCGGTGTTGCTTGCGCACCGGAGCGGTGGCGTGGTCGGCATTGCGCACGCCGGATGGCGCGGGCTTTCCGGCGGCGTGATCGCGGCGGTGCTCGCGCGGATGGCGGTGCCGCCGGGTGAGGTGAGCGCGTGGCTCGGCCCCGGCATCGGACCGCAGGCCTACGAGGTCGGCCGCGACGTGTACGATGCCTTCGTGGTCCCGGACCCCGCGCTCGCGGCGGCGTTCGCGCCTCGCGGGGCCGGCAAGTTTTTGGCCGACCTGTATGCGCTGGCGCGACGGCGGCTCGCGGTGGCCGGGGTGACCGCGGTGTACGGGGGCGGGTTCTGTACCTGCACCGACTCCGCGCGCTTCTACTCCTACCGTCGCGAGAAGACGACGGGGCGGTTCGCGAGCCTGATCTGGATCGACCGATGACGCTGGTGTACATCTCCGCGGCAAGCGTGATCGGCGGTCTGCTGTCGGTCGCGCTCGCTGCATTGGTCTCGTTCGCGGCGCGGGCGCACTGGGTGAACTCGTTGATCAGCTTCGCGATCGGCGCGTTGCTCGGCGCGGCGTTCCTCGAAGTACTGCCGCACGTCTTCGCAAGCACGACCGATATCCGGGCCACGGCGGCCACGGTGCTCGGCGGGATCCTCGCGTTCTTCGTCCTCGAGAAGCTCGTGCTCTGGCGCCATTGCCACGTGGAGGACTGCGAGGCGCACGGCGCGCACGAAGGCGAGCACGCGCACGTGCCGGCGCAGCCGCAACACGACCACGGGCGCAGCGGGCTGATGATCATGGTCGGCGACAGCTTCCACAACTTCGTCGACGGCGTGCTGATCGCCGCGGCGTTCATGGAAAGCACCGCGCTCGGGCTCGTCACGGCCACTGCGGTGATCGCGCACGAGATCCCGCAGGAAGTCGGCGACTTCCTGATCCTGCTGCACTCCGGCTACACCAAGGCGCGCGCGTTCGCGCTCAACCTGCTGTCCAGCCTCATGATGGTGGTCGGCGCGATCGGCGCCTACTTCGCGCTGCAGTGGGTGGCAGGATGGGTCAACACGATGCTCGCGCTGGCAGCGGCGAGCATGATCTACGTCGCCGTCGCCGACCTGATCCCCGGGCTGCACAAGCGACCGGAGCTCGCTGCGACTGCGCAGCAGGTGCTACTCATCTTTCTGGGAATTGCGTGCGTGTGGATCGTCGGCGAGCTCGCGAACGCTCACTGAAGGCTTGCGCCGCCGGCGGAAGAGATAGACGAAGAGCGCAAGCGGGCCAAGGCCGTAGACGAGGAAGGTCAGGATGGCGCCGACCAGGCTCGCCTCGGTGGCGGCCATAAGGATCGTGACGTACAACCAGGTGATGACGATGATGTACACGGCTGCGGGACTCTTGACGGGGCGCACCGATTCTATAGGGCTGGCGAATTGAGAGTGCTCGTCACCGGTGCTGCGGGGTTCATCGGCGCGGCGCTTTGCGACCGGCTCCTCGCGCGCGGCGACGAGGTGCTCGGCCTTGACAACCTGAACGACTACTACGACGTGTCGCTCAAGGAGGCGCGGCTCGCCCGGCTCGACGGGCGCGCCGGCTTCCGCTTCGAGAGGATCGAGCTCGCCGATCGCGAGGCGACCGCACGGGCCTTCGAGCGCGGCCCGTTCGAGGTGGTGGTGCACCTCGCCGCTCAGGCGGGCGTGCGGTACTCCGTGACGCATCCCGAGAAATACATCGACGCCAACCTGGTCGGATTCGGCAATGTGCTCGAGGGTTGCCGGCGCGCACGCGCGAGGCATCTGGTCTTCGCATCCTCCAGCTCCGTTTACGGATTGAACGCGAAGATGCCGTTCAGCGAGCGTGACAACGTGGACCACCCAGCGTCGCTATACGCCGCGACGAAGAAGGCGAACGAGTCCATGGCCCACGTTTACGCGCATCTGTTCGGGCTGCCCTGCACCGGGTTGCGGTTCTTCACCGTTTACGGGCCATGGGGCCGCCCGGATATGTCGCCGTTCCTGTTCGTGCGAGCGATTCTCGCGGGAGAACCGCTCAAGGTCTTCAACCATGGCGATATGCAGCGCGATTTCACCTATATCGACGATGTCGTGGAGGGCGTGGTACGGGTGATGAGCCGCCCTGCGGCCGCGGGCGCCGTGACGCCCGCGACGAGCACCGCGCCGTGGCGCATCTACAACATCGGCAACAACCAGCCGGTGCAACTCATGCGGTGGATCGAGACCTTCGAGCAGTGCCTGGGACGCAAGGCGCGGGTGGAGCGGCTCCCGCTCCAGCCCGGCGACGTGGTCGCGACCGCGGCCGACAGCGCCGATCTCGAGCGCGACGTCGGGTTCCGTCCGACGACGCCCGTCGAAGAGGGGGTACGGCGTTTTGTCGATTGGTATCGCGCCTACTACGGCAGCTGAGCGTTAGCGGAGCACGGTGCCCGCGTCGCGTGGCCTGGAGCGCTGCGTGCGCGCGCCGCGCGGTCAGCACAGCGGTCGACACTCCAAGTGACACTCCTGCAATTGGCACTCCTCTAATTGACACTTCTGCAATTGACACTCAGTTTGTGCGGTGCAATACTGGGACGTTCTGCAGAGCCGTTGCCCCCGCAACGTACGTGTCCGACACCACCCTCGCCGCCTCAATCGATCAAACCTTCCACGCCGGACTGTCGGTGGTGCAGGGGTTCTTCGGCATGGTGGCCGCGCGCCCGGAGCTTGAGCCCGGACGGTTCGCGGCCGCACTGGCGGCGAACGCTCCGCGCGTCACCGAGCTCCAGGCGGAGTATCAGCACGGACTGGCGCGCCTCTGGACCGCAACACTCGCGCGGCAGACCGGCAAGCCCCCGGCGGAGCCGGTCGTCACGACCGACCGCGAGGACCGCAGGTTCGCCGGCGCCGAATGGCGCGAGAGCCTCTACCACGACTATCTGAAGCAGCACTACCTGCTCGGTGCGCGCCTCATCGACGGGATCGTCGAGGCGGTGGAGCTCGAAGCAAGTGCCAAGCAGCGGCTGCGGTTCTACGCGCGCCAGTTCGTCGACATGATGTGCCCCGCGAACTTCGCCGCGACCAACCCCGAGGTCGTGAAGGCCGCGCTCGGGTCCGACGGCCAGGCGCTCGCGCAGGGCTTGCGCAATCTGATCGGGGACGTGGAGAAGGGCCGCATCTCGCAGACCGACGAGTCGGCGTTCGAGGTCGGACGCAACATCGCCGTCACGCCCGGGGCGGTCGTGTACGAGAACGATGTGATGCAGCTCATCCAGTACGCGCCGACCACGCCGACGGTGCGCGCGCGCCCGTTCGTGATGGTTCCGCCCTGCATAAACAAGTTCTACATCATGGACCTCGCGCCCGAAAACTCGCTCGTGCGCTACGTCGTCGAGCGTGGCAACACCGCGTTCATGGTGTCGTGGCGGAACGTCACCTCCGAAGTCGGCCACCTCGGCTGGGACGACTACATCCGCGATGGCGTCTTAAGGGCGTTCGAGGTCGCGGCCCAGATCACCGGCGCCGACCGCCTGAACGTCCTCGGGTACTGCGTCGGCGGCACCATGCTCGGCGCCGCGCTCGCGCTGCTCGCGGCACGCGGCGAGGATCGGATCGAGAGCGCAACGTTCTTCACCGCGCTGCTCGATTTCGCGGACGCCGGGGACCTCGCCGTGTTCGTCGACCAGGCCGGCGTCGAGGCGATCGACCGACAGCTCGGCCGGGGCGGCGTGAAGGAAGGCCGCGACCTCGCGACCGTGTTCAACATGATGCGTGCGAACGACCTCGTCTGGTCGTACGTGGTAAACAACTACCTGAAGGGCAAGCGCCCCGACGCTTTCGACATCCTGTACTGGAACTCGGACAGCACCAACCTGGCCGGCCCCTGGTACGCGTGGTACCTCCGCAATACCTATCTCGAGAACAACCTGCACGTGCCGGGGAAGGTCCGGACGTGCGGTGTGCCGATCGATCTCGGTGCGGTGCGCGTGCCGGCCTATGTCCTCGCGACGCGCGAGGATCACATCGTCCCGTGGAAGGGCGCGTACCAGACGACCCAGCTGCTGAAGGGCGCGGCGCGCTTCGTGCTCGGCGCGAGCGGCCACATCGCCGGCGTGATCAACCCGGCGTCTAAAAATCGCCGCAGCTATTGGACGAACACGCAGGTGCCGGCGTCGGCCGAGGACTGGCTCGCCGGGGCGACGGAGAATCGCGGCAGCTGGTGGGGCGACTGGGACGCGTGGCTCGCCCGCTTCGCGGGCGGCGAGGTCCCGGCGCTGGCGCGGCTCGGGAGCACGCAGTACCCGCCGGTGGAGGACGCGCCGGGGCGTTACGTGAAGTTGCGGGTGGTTTGACCCCTTGCGTGGACGCGGGCGCCGGTTCACGGCGCCCGCGGGAAAACCACCTGGAGGGGCGTTTATTGGAGCGGGGAATGAGTGAGCGAGTCGCGTTCGTGACCGGAGGCATGGGCGGCATCGGTACGGCGATCTGCCGCCGCCTGGCGACGAACGGCACGAAGGTCGTGGCGGGCTGTCTGCCCGGCTACGACCGCAAGGACGAGTGGCTGGAACGGTTGCGCGCGGAGGGCCTCCACATCCACGCGGCCGAGGGCAACGTCGAGGATTACGACTCCTGTGCGGACATGATGTATCGGATCCGCGCGACGCTGGGCCCGGTCGACATCCTGGTGAACGCCGCCGGCATCACGCGCGACGGCGTCTTCAAGCGGATGTCGCCGAACGACTGGTACGCGGTGATCAATACGAACCTCAACTCGGTGTTCAACGTCACGCGGCAGGTGATCGAGGGGATGATGGAGCGCGACTGGGGCCGCATCGTCAACGTCTCTTCGGTCAACGCCTTGAAGGGCCAATTCGGCCAGACGAACTACTCGGCGGCGAAAGCGGGCATGCACGGGTTTACCAAGGCGCTCGCGCAGGAGGTGGTCAAGAAGGGCGTGACCGTGAACACCATCTCACCGGGCTACGTGGACACCGACATGGTGCGGGCGATCAAGCCCGAGGTGCTGCAAAGCATCGTTGCCTCGATCCCGATGGGTCGCCTCGCGAAGCCCGACGAGATCGCGAGCCTGGTGGCGTTCCTCTCGTCGGAGGACGCGGGCTACATCACCGGCGCCAACATCTCGATCAATGGCGGGTTGCACATGGAATGACCGCGTGACCGGCGGCACACCCGCGAGCGGCGGGTGCCCATGCCATAATTTCCACGGCGACCAGAACAACCGCCGCAACCAAAGGAGGATGTCATGGCTCAGAGCAGGATCGCGCTGATCACGGGCGGCATGGGCGGCCTGGGCGAATCGATCAGCACCAAGATGCACGACGCCGGGTTCCGCGTCGTCGTGACCCACTCGCCGAGCAACAAGAACGCCGCGGCCTGGAACGCCGAGATGAAGTCGAAGGGCTATGACTTCCACCCCGTTCCGGTCGACGTCGCCGACTTCGACTCGTGCCAGAAATGCGTGGGGACGCTCCAGGCCGAGGTCGGCCCGATCGACATCCTGGTGAACAACGCCGGCATCACCCGCGACATGACCTTCAGGAAGATGGGCAAGGCCGACTGGGACGCCGTGATGAAGACCAATCTCGACAGCGTCTTCAACATGACGAAGCCGGTCTGCGACGGCATGGTGGATCGCGGCTGGGGCCGGATCATCAACGTGAGCTCGGTGAACGGCACGAAGGGCGCGTTCGGGCAGACGAACTACTCGGCGGCGAAGGCCGGCATGCACGGCTTCACCAAGGCGCTCGCCCTCGAGGTGGCGCGCAAGGGCGTCACCGTGAACACCATCTCGCCCGGCTATATCGGGACGAAGATGGTGACAGCGATTCCGAAGGACATCCTGGATACGAAGATCGTTCCGCAGATCCCGGTCGGCCGTCTCGGCAAGCCCGAAGAGGTCGCCGGACTGATCATCTATCTTTGCTCCGAGGAGGCGGCGTTCGTCACGGGCGCGAACATCGCGATCAACGGTGGACAGCACATGCAGTAACGCGGGGCGGCCCGGGTCGGGCCGTCACGGGGCGGCGATCAGGGGGCAGCGATCAAGCGGAACCAGCGGCGGCGCGGCCCTGAGCGACGCTGCCGGTCCGAGGCGCGCAGACCCAGCGTGTGCGGGGACTGCGGCTGCGAGGGGTTCAGCGCTTGTCGGCGCCCTTCACCATCTGCGCGGTCGCGGCCTTCATGGTCGCCTCCGAGAGTTCGGCGAACTGCCGCGTCGTTTGATTCAGATTCTCGATCATCGCGGAGGTCGCTGCGAAGGTCGACTTGAGGGCAGCGCTCGAGACCTCGGACCCTGGGGCCCCTTTGCCGAGCGACTCCGCGCTCGCCGCCATTTCCCCGGTTAGCCTGCCCATCTGCTCCTCGAACAGCTTGCCGAGGTGCGTCTGGGTCTGGCTGACGATCTCGTACACGCTCTGCGCATAGGTCGCCGCCTGCTGCATGTTGGTCTGCGCGAGCCGGGTGCGCATCGTCATGAGCTGCTGCGGGTCGCCCGAGGACATCAACTCGCGCGTCGCCGTCGCGGCCTGGTCGAGCGTCGCGCGTGCGGTCTGGAGGTTTAGCGTGAGCAGCTGTTCCGCGCTCGCGAGGCTGGCACGCGCGTAGTTCATCGCGCCCTCGTAGGCGGCCTGGTTCCATGCGGCGATCGGGTCGGTCGGTTGGGTCATGGTCGGCCTCGTTGGTCAGAGTGGAGTAGAATCGCCCTGTTGCGGCGCAACAAAATAGACGTCCCTGCCAGCTAACCCGTCAGGGTAGCGTTGGTGCTGTAGAGCTTACAACCGTGCACTGCTAACTGCGGACCGAGAACACCATGGCAGATACCATGCGACTGATCAAGAAGTACCCGAACCGGCGGCTCTACGACACTCAGACGTCCTCGTATATCACGCTCGCCGACGTGAAGGACCTCGTCCAGAAACAGGAGGAGTTCCAGGTCGTGGACGCGAAGACTTCCGAGAACCTGACGCGGCAGATCCTGCTGCAGATCATCCTCGACGAGGAGTCGGCGGGCGCGCCGATGTTCTCGCACGACGTCCTGACGCAGTTCATCCGCTTCTATGGCAACGCGATGCAAGGGATGATGGGCAGCTACCTGGAGCGGAACATCCAGGCGTTTGTCGAGATCCAGAAGTCGATGCAGGAGCAGTCCAAGCAGCTCTACGGCGATCCGGCCAAGGCGACCGAGCTGTGGTCGCAGTTCCTGACCTTCCAGGGGCCGGCCATGCAGAGCCTGATGTCGACCTACATGGAGCAGAGCAAGAACATGTTCCACCAGATGCAGGAGCAGCTGCAGAGCCAGACGCGGACCATGTTCTCGGGTTTCCCCTTCGGCGGCACGGCGCCCTCCGGCGACGAGGGCGCGAAGCCTGGCGAGGGCAAGCCGGAGTCGAAGACCTGAGCTCCCCGCGCCGCCGCGGCCGGAAGATCGCCGCACCGCAGCGACGCGCCCCACGGCACACGTTGTGACGCATTCGCCTCCACGCGTCGGCTTCGTCTCCCTCGGGTGTCCGAAGGCGCTCGTGGACTCCGAGCGCGTCCTTACCCAGCTGCGCGCCGAGGGCTACGCGATCGCGCCGACCTACGGCGGCGCCGATCTCGTGATCGTCAATACCTGCGGCTTCATCGACGCCGCGGTCGAGGAGTCGCTCGAGGCGATCGGCGAGGCGCTCGCCGAGAACGGCCGCGTAATCGTCACCGGTTGCCTCGGCGCGAAGAACGGGGTGGTGCGGGACACGCATCCGGCGGTGCTCGCGGTGACCGGGCCGCACGACGTCGCGGCTGTGATGTCGGCGGTACACGCGCACTTGCCGAAGCCGCACGATCCGCTGGTCGACCTGGTCCCGCCGCAGGGCGTCCGGCTCACGCCGAAGCACTACGCCTACCTCAAGATCTCGGAAGGCTGCAATCACCGCTGCACCTTCTGCATCATCCCCTCGATGCGCGGCGACCTCGTGAGCCGTCCTGCCGGAGCGGTCATGCGCGAGGCCGAGGCGCTGGTGCGCGCCGGCGTCAAGGAGCTGCTCGTCATCTCGCAGGATACGAGCGCCTATGGCGTCGACCTGAAGTACCGAACCGATTTCTGGAACGGCAAGCCGCTCAAGACCCGGCTCGCGGATCTCGCGTGCGCGCTCGGCAGTCTCGGCGTGTGGGTCCGCCTGCACTACGTCTATCCGTACCCGCACGTGGACGACGTGATTCCGCTCATGGCGGAGGGGAAGATCCTGCCCTACCTGGACGTGCCGTTCCAGCACGCCAGTCCCCGCATCCTGAAGCTGATGAAGCGCCCCGCGTCGGGCGAAGCAAACCTCGAGCGCATCCACGCCTGGCGCAGTGTGTGCCCGGACCTCACGATCCGCAGCACGTTCATCGTGGGGTTCCCGGGCGAAACCGAGCGTGAGTTCGCGCAGCTCGTCGAGTTTCTCGAGGAAGCCAACCTCGACCGCGTCGGCTGCTTCGCCTACTCGCCGGTGGAGGGCGCCAAGGCCAACGCGTTGCCCGGGCCGCTGCCGGACGAGGTGAGGGAAGAGCGCCGCGCACGCTTCATGGAGTCGCAGGCGCGGATCAGCGCCCGGCGCCTGAATGCGAAGGTCGGAAAGCGGATGCGCGTGCTGATCGATCGCGTCGAAGGCGGGAAGGCCGTGGCACGCTCCAGCGCCGATGCCCCGGAGATCGACGGAGTCGTCCACGTCGCACGCGCGGCCGGCCTGATACCCGGCGAGTTTGCGGAGGTCCAAATCAAGCGGAGCGATGCCCATGATCTGTGGGCGGCTCCTGTCGTCAACTGAGCAGTCAGTCGAAGGAGGTCAACATGGCTCGTGAAGTGGTAGTGCTCTCCGGTGTCCGCACGGGGATCGGCGATTTCGGCGGTGGGCTAAAAGACATGGCGCCGACCGCGCTCGGCGCGGCGGTGATCCGCGAGGCGGTGTCGCGGGCCAAAATCGAGCCCGGCGCCGTCGGGCACCTGGTCCTCGGCAGCGTCATCCACGGCGAGGCGCGCGACATGTACATCTCGCGCGTTGCCGGAATCGAAGGCGGGTTGCCGGTCGGCACGCCGTGCCTCACCGTCAACCGTCTCTGCGGCAGCGGCCTGCAGGCGATCGTGTCCGCCGCGCAGCACATCATGCTCGGCGACACCGACTGCGTGATCGGCGCGGGCGCCGAATCAATGAGCCGCGCGGCGTACTTCATCCCGGCAGCGCGCTGGGGCCAGCGCATGGGCGACGGAAACATCGTGGATGCGATGGTGGGCGCGTTGCACGACCCGTTCGGCCACGGTCACATGGGCATCACCGCGGAGAACATCGCGGCCAAGTACGGGTTCACGCGCGAACAGCAGGATGCGTTCTCGCTGGAGAGCCATCGGCGTGCGTCCGCAGCGATCAAGGAAGGCCGCTTCAAGAGCCAGATCCTGCCGCTTGAACTGAAGACCCGGAAGGGTCCGGTCATGTTCGACACCGACGAGCACGTCCGCCACGACGTGAAGCCCGAAGACATGTCGAAGCTCAAGCCGGCGTTCAAGAAGGACGGCACCGTCACCGCCGGCAACGCCTCGGGCATCAACGACGGCGCGGCCGCGATCGTAATGATGGAAGCCTCTGCGGCGCAGAAGAAGGGCCTCAAGCCGATCGCACGACTCGTGGCGTACGCGCACGCGGCGGTCGACCCCGACTACATGGGTCTCGGGCCGATCCCGGCCGTGAAGAACGTGTTTGCGAAGGCCGGCCTGAAGCCTTCCGACATGGACGTCATCGAGTCGAACGAGGCGTTCGCCGCGCAGGCGATGGCGGTCAGCCGCGACCTCGAGTTCGACCCGGCGAAAGTCAACCCGAACGGCGGCGCGGTCGCGCTAGGCCACCCGATCGGCGGGACCGGTGCGATCCTGACCGTCAAGGCACTCAGCGAGCTGCAGCGCATCCAGAAGCGCTACGCGCTGGTGACGATGTGCATCGGCGGCGGGCAGGGCATCGCCGCGGTCTTCGAGCGGATCTAGGGTCCGACGTACGTCAGCTCGCGGTGGCGAGCTGACGTACGAAGGACTCGATCCCCCGCAGCAGCATCTCGACCGCGATCGCGGTCAGCACCAGGCCCATCAGCCGCTCGAGCGCGGCGAGCGTGCGCTCGCCGAGCGCACGCGCAATGTGGTCCGCGAACGCGAGCACCACGAACGACGCCGCGACCGCGATCGACACCGCGATGATCCACTCCGGCCACCGCTGGGGCGCGCTGGAGGTGAGCAGCACCACCGTCGCGATTGCCGTCGGCCCGGCGATCGAGGGGATCGCGAGCGGCACGATGAACGGCTCCCCCTCGGGCAGCTGGCCGAAGATCTCGCCGCCACTGCGGAACACCATCTTGATCGCGATCAGGAACAGAATCACCCCACCGGCGATGGTCAGGGACGTCCCCGTCAGCCCGAAGAGCCGGAGCAGCGCTTCGCCGGCAAAAACGAATACCAACAGAACGGCGAGCGCGATCGCGCACTCGCGTGCGACCACGCGTGTCCGTCGTGCCGGGTCCACGCGGCGCAGCAGTGTCACCGCGACGGGAATGTTGCCGATCGGGTCCACCACCAGCAGGAGCACCACGATCGCCGAGCTGAGGCTGAGGTCCATTGAGCGATCTCCAGGTTAGCGACAATCCTCACCCGAGAGGGTATTTACAAGGGGCGCAGCCCCTTGTTCGACAACGGGGGATAAGCATGGGGCTCTCCCCTTGTTCGTACGATGGCCTTCGGTGCCTCGAAGAAGTCGAGCCGAGCTTTGTCGCTAATCAGGAATCATCTTAGCGCCCCTGCCGCGCCGCGATCCACGCCCCGCTCAGCACGATGATCGCCATGCCCATGAGCGACCAGCCGTCGGGGAACTCGCCGAAGACGAGATACCCGAGCGCGAGCACCGTGACGAGCTGAGTGTAGACGAACGGCGCGAGCACCGAAGGTGGCGCGTGCTCGAACGCGCGGATGAGCACGAAGTGCCCGACTGCGCCGAGCACGCCGAGCATCATGAAGAGGAAGGTGTGGAATGCGCTCCGCGGCAGGCCCCAGTAGAAGGGCAGCAGGAACGACACGACGAGCGTTCCCACCAGCGCGCCGATGAACAGCGTCGCCATCGTGGAGTCGACGCCGGCGAGACGGCGCGTAAGGAGCTGGTACGTCGCGAAGCACACCGCGGTCGCCAGCGGCAGCGCCACCGCGGGCGAGAACACGGCGCTGCCGGGCCGGGCGATGAACAGTACCCCGACGAGGCCGGCGGCGAGCGCCACCCAGGCGCTGCGACGGACACGCTCTCTCAGGAAGTATGCCGACATCGCGGTGACGAGCAGCGGCGCGAGGAACGTGATCGCGGACGCCTCCGCAATGGGCATGAACGCGAGCCCGGTGAAGAAGAAGAGCGACGACGCCGCCAGCACCACGCCGCGGATCACCTGCAGCCCGGGACGTCGGCTGGTGACGAGATCCCAGCGCAGGCGTGGAGCGACGAACAGCAGCATTACCACGACGTGCATCGCGTACCGCACCCAGACGATCAGCGGGACGGGGTACGTACGCGAGAGGTACTTGGCGATCGCGTCGAGCACCGCGAACGTGCTCACGGCCGCCATGATCAGCAGGATGCCGCGGAGGGAGTGGTTGGAGCCCGGGGAATGGGTCATCGAGGGGAAAGCGAGGCTGCGGCGACGCAACACGACGCCATCTGCGCACGCCGTGGCGCGCCGAACTGCCGTGGATTATATCGGGGCGACCGCGCCGGACGGCGCGGGGGGCAGCGCGTCAGTGCACCATGCGCGCCGCGGCTTCGAGCCGGAACGCGGGCGCCGCCGGGCGCAGCGAGGACTCGATGCGCAGTGCCTCGTTCCAGCGCGCGAGGCTCGCACCGTGCCCGACCGCGCCGAGCTTCGTGTACCCGGACTGCCACGCGGTCGCGAGGTGGACAAGGCTCACGTCCTCGACCTCGATCTCGCCCGCTCCCATGAAGACGGGCCATTGGGCAATGCGCGCCGCGTCGAATGCGACGCGCAGCTCGCTGAGGGTGCCGGCCGCTTCGGGGCGGAGCACCACGCCGGACAGCGCGTGCTCGGCGGCGGCAACGGAGATCCGCTCGGCATCGCTCGCGAGACTCTCGTCGCCGATGAGGCGCACCCGCCCGGCGGCGAAGCGCGCGAACCGCACGAGCGCTGCGCGCTCGGCAAAGGGTTCCTCGAGCCCGGCGATCGGATATTGCTCGATCCAGCCGGCGATGCGCTCGCTCCAGCCGTCGGTGTCGAACGACCAGTCCGGGCCGGCGTACGCACCCTCGGTGAAGAGCCGCGCGGCACCGACGTCGACGATGATCCCGATCTCCTCGCCAGGGATGTAGCCGGCCGCGTCGATGCCCGCGAGCAGCGCCTCGATCGTGACCTCGTCGTACTCGCCCGGGGCCATCGCGCCGCACGCATCGAGGGCGGCGCGCTGGATCTCGATACCGAGCTCGAGGGCGTCGTCGACGCCTTCGGCAGCGAACGGCACGATCGCGAGCGCGCGGATCGGGCTCGCCTCGCTGCCAGCGGCGAAGACGTCGATGACCGGCAGGGGCATGCGCGCGGGCTGGCCATGGCGCAGGTAGCGGTGCAGCGGCACTCCGGAGGCGCGCGCCGCGGCCCGTGCCGTCGCGATCGAGCACGCGCACATCGCGGCACGTCGCGCGCGCGCGTCACCGCCGATCGCCAGCTTGAAGAGCGTCGAGTCGACGTCCTCCTGCCGGCGCGCGTCCAGGCCGTGCAGGGCCGCCGCGACCAGGCCGTTGATCGCTGCGACGGTCGCGCTCGGCGCGCTCTGCACGTCGGCCGGATCAGGCCGTGCGGGATTCACAGGCGCGGCGAGCGCACGGCCCCGAGCGCCGCACGCGAGCAGGATCTCCGCCTCGTACGCGGATTTTCCGACGGCGGTCCAGACGCGCCGGCCGAGGACCTCTACGATCGTGGTGTCCGGCATGCTCATTGCCCTGCGAGCGCGTCCAGCCAGGCGTCGCGCAACGCGTCCAGGTTCCCGGGCGGCGCGATCAGCAGGTCGCGTGCGACCGCGCGCACACTCGGCCGCACGCCGGATGCGTCGTCGAGCCCGGCGAAGGGCACGGACTCGAGCGCCGTCAGTCCGAGCGCGGGAATGAGCGCCGTAGCGCGCGCCTCGACACGCTCTGGCATCTCCCAGGTTACGTGCGCCGCGTAACTGCAGTGGAACGCGTCCCAGCACGCGGCGTACTCGGCCCGGAGGCGGCAATGGCTCGCCATCCGCACCCAGAGCGCCGCGAGCAGCGTCGCGACATCGACGGCGGGATCGCCGTAATGCGCGCAGTCGGCGTCGATAAGCACCGGGCCACGCGGTCCGCTGAGGACGTTCTTGGGTGTCAGATCGCCGTGCACGAGCGCGACGCGCGTGGTCGAGAGCTCGGCCTCGATGCGTTGTAACGCCCAAGCGCAGTCCGGATGTGCGGCCGCGACGTGACTGAACGCGGGCGCGACGCGCATGGCGTGGAACACCGCGCGTTGCGTGAGGTGCTGCGCGACCGCGGCGCTCTGCGCGGTCGCGGCGTGGAGGCGACCGATCAGGTGACCGAGCTCCGCTGCGACCCAGGGCTCGACCCGACCGCCCGCGAGGTGTTTCTGCCAGGTCGGGAACTCGGTCGCGTCGAGATACTCGAGCGCGAGCCACCCGCCAGTCGGGAGCGACCCGAGCACGGCCGGCGTGCAGCCCGGCACGGCGCTCTGCGCGAGCTTGAGCCAGCGGACCTCCGCATCGACCCGCTCGACGCACATCGAGCCGTACCGGGCTCCGGGTGCGGCCGCGGCGAGCTTCGCGCAGACGGTTCCCCAGCCCAGGTCGGCACGCGTCACACGCGCGTCGCGACTTTCGGAAAGCGGTGTGAGGCGGGGGACGTCGCCCGGAGCCAGCAGGTTCATCGCGCGCAGGGCGGCGGCGATCTCTGACGGAACGCCGCCATTACCGACGGCGCGCGCACGCAGCGCGTCCGCCGTCGGGGCGCGAGAGTGTTGCAAAGTGCCGAAGGTAGTCGCCAGTGTCGGCATCGCAATGCACCGCAGTAAGCTCGAAGGACGAGTGCAGCGAGAACCGTTCCAGCGGCAACGGCCGCCTGCGGCGCCGCGTGATGTCGTGCACAGCATGGCCGGGAACCGCTAGTTCATGAGGACTATTGGCACGCCGGCGTTCCGGGCCTATGCATGAAGTGCGTCCGACGCGGCGAACGGAGACGGCGATGAGCGAGCGGGACCCTGAGGCGGTCGAGCGGATCCTCGCGGAGGTGCGACGGTACATCGCGGCGCATCCGTCAGCGACGGACACCGCGGCGGGCATCATGCGCAGGTGGCTGCACGCCGACCCAGACGCGGCCGGGTCGATCGCTGACATCGAGCGGGCGCTGGAGCGGCTCGAGGCGGACGGCGTGGTGGAGCGGATCGCTACGCCGAACGGGCGGGTCGCCTACCGGACGCAGCCGCGGCGGTAGGCGATGCGTCGCGAGGCGGTTCTCAAGTCGAGGTGCGGCGCCGGCGGCTATTGCTCCGGCCGCATGTGCGGGAAGAGAATCACGTCGCGGATGGACGGGCTGTTCGTGAACAGCATGATCAGCCGGTCGATCCCGATGCCGCAGCCCGCGGCTGGCGGGAGGCCGTGCTCGAGTGCGCGGATGTAGTCCGCATCGTAGTACATCGCCTCCTCATCGCCGGCGGCCTTGGCCCGCGACTGCTCTTCGAAGCGCGCCGCCTGATCCTCGGGGTCGTTCAGCTCCGAGAAGCCGTTCGCCATCTCGCGTCCGGTGATGTACAGCTCGAAGCGATCGGTGGCCTCGGGGTCGGCGTCGTTGCGACGCGCGAGCGGCGAGACGACCGCGGGGTAGTCGACGATATATGTCGGCTGGATCAGCATCTGCTCGGTCGTCTCCTCGAAGAGCATGAGCTGCAGCTCCGCCAGAACCGCGCCCTTCTTCGCTTCGACGCCAGCCTTGCCGAGCTGGCGCACGAGCAGATCCCGGTTCGCGAGATCGGCCTCCGAGAAGTGGGGATGGTGCTTGCGGATCGCCGCGGTGATCGTCAGCCGCGCGAACGGCTGCCCGAGGTCCACGACGTGCTCGCCGTAGGGCACTTGGAGCGTGCCGAGAACTCTTTGCGCGACGATGCGGAGGAGCTGCTCGTTGAACTCCATCAGATGCCGGAAGTCGCGGTACGCCTCGTAGTACTCCATCATCGTGAACTCGGGGTTGTGGCGCGTCGAGATCCCTTCGTTGCGGAAGTTGCGGTTGATCTCGAACACCTTCTCGAACCCGCCGACCACCAGCCGCTTGAGGTACAGCTCCGGCGCGATGCGGAGATAGAGCGTCATGTCGAGCGCGTTGTGGTGTGTGACGAAAGGCCTGGCGGCCGCGCCGCCCGGGATCGGCTGCATCATCGGCGTCTCTACCTCGAGGAAGCCATGCGCAACCATGAACGCGCGCATCTCCTGGATCACACGGCTGCGGATTTCAAAAGTCTGCCGCGCCTCCTCGTTCGTGATGAGATCGAGGTAGCGGGCGCGGTACCTCTGCTCCTGGTCGGCGAGCCCGTGGAACTTCTCTGGCAGCGGTCGCAGGGCCTTGGTGAGCAGCCGCACCTTCGTCGCATTGATGGTCAGCTCGCCGGTGCGGGTCTTGAAGAGGGTTCCTTCGACACCGAGGATGTCGCCGAGGTCCCAGTGCTTGAACGCCTCGTGCGCTTCGGCGCCGGTAGCGTCGTTCGACACGTAGACCTGGATTCTGCCGCTCATATCCTGCAGCGTGGCGAAGCTTGCCTTGCCCATGACGCGCTTGAGCATCATCCGGCCGGCGACCGCGGCGTGGAGCGCATGGCCTTCGAGCTCCTCCTTGCTCAGCGCGCCATAGGCGCGCTGAAGGTCCGCGGCCAGATGCTCGCGGCGAAAGTCGTTCGGAAAGGCAATGCCCTGCGCGCGCAGCGCCGCGAGCTTTGCGCGGCGCTCGGCGATGATCGGGTTCTCGTCTCCGCCGCCCTCGTTGCTGCTCACGAGATCCCCCTCATGCTGCCGCCCGGACGCCGATGCCCTGCTTGAGGCTCGCCTCGATGAAGTCATCGAGATCACCGTCGAGCACCGCCTGGGTGTTGCCTTTCTCGACGCCGGTACGAAGGTCCTTGATGCGCGACTGGTCGAGCACGTACGAGCGGATCTGGTGGCCCCAGCCGATCTCGGTCTTCGAGTCCTCAAGCGCCTGCTTCGCCTCGCTGCGCTTGCGCAGCGCCTGCTCGTAGAGCTTCGCCTTCAGCATCGCCATCGCCTCGGCGCGGTTGCGGTGCTGCGAGCGGTCGTTCTGGCACTGGACCACGACGCCCGACGGCAGGTGGGTGATGCGCACCGCGGAGTCGGTGCGGTTCACGTGCTGGCCGCCCGCGCCGGAGGCGCGATAGGTGTCGATGCGCAGGTCGGCCGGATTCACATCGATTTCGATCGAGTCGTCCACCTCGGGGTAGACGAAGACGCTGGCGAACGACGTGTGCCGGCGCGCGTTCGAGTCGAACGGCGACTTGCGCACGAGGCGGTGGATGCCGGTCTCGGTGCGCAGGCTGCCGTAGGCGTAGTCGCCGGTCACCTTCAAGGTCGCGGTCTTGATGCCCGCGACCTCGCCCTCGGACTGCTCGAGGATCTCGACGCGAAAACCCCTGCGCTCGGTGTACTTCACGTACATTCGCTCGAGCATCTGCGCCCAGTCCTGGGCCTCTGTGCCACCCGCGCCCGCCTGAATGTCCACGAAGCAGTTGTTAGGGTCGAGCGGATCGGCGAACATGCGCCGGAACTCCATGTCGCCGACGCTCTTTGCGAGGCCGGCGACGTCGCGCTCGATGGCAACGAGCGTGGCGTCGTCGCCTTCCGCGCGCGCCATCTCGAACAGCTCCTGCGCGTCGCGCAGGCCAGAATCGATTGCCACGAGGCCGGCGACGACCAGGTCGAGGGACTTCTTCTCCCTGCCGAGCTCCTGGGCGCGCTTCGCCTCGTCCCAGACCTTGGGGTCTTCGAGCTCTTGGGCGATGACTTCTAGGCGCGCGCGCTTCGCGTCGAAGTCAAAGATACCTCCGCAGCTCGGCGGCTCGACGAGCGAGGTCCGCGAGCGTATTGGCAACGGCGTTGATGCGCTCGGCTTCCATGATGGCATCCCGCAAAAGCGTTGGATTATACGCGCGGGCTCCCCCGCATCGCCTGCGCCGCGACGGGCGGCTCCGCGGACCGGTATCATTCGTGCGGCGATACACGATAAGCCCATCCGATGCCCGACCCCCGCACCATCACCGAGCGCAGCGGCCGCAGTTTCACCGCGATTTTCGTGGCCTGCCTTGCGCTCCTCGGCTTCGCGCTGTACCTCCAGCACGTCAAGGGCCTCGATCCTTGCCCGTGGTGCGTGGTGCAGCGGCTCGGGTTCATGCTGATCGCGCTGATCGCGCTGATCGGCGCTTTGCACCGGCCCGGCGCCGCGGGAACGGTCGCGTACTCGATCTTCGGTCTCGCCGCTTCGCTCGCCGGTGTTACGGCGGGCGCGTATCACGTGTGGCTCCAGTCGGATCCCGTGCGTGCCGCGAAGTGCATCGGCTCGCCGGTCGAGCGCCTCCTCGATCAGCTCGAGTTCGGCCGCATCGTGCCGCCGCTGCTGCAGTACGACGGACCGTGCACGCTCAAGCCGTGGAGCCTGCTCGGGCTCTCGATTCCCGAGTGGTCGCTGACCTGGTTCGTGCTCCTCGCGCTGGCGTTCCTTGCGATCCCGTTCCTCGTGCGGCGTTGACCGGGCCGATCTGCACAGAAGTGGGAAATCTCGCGCCGCGCACTGGCGCTGAGGGTCGCGCGGGCCGATGATCGGCGCCGTAGTGGAGGGGGGAGAGGTGCAGTGCTGGGGCGGGACCTTCGGGTCCCGCCCTTTTTCTTGGGCTAGCGCCGCAGCACGCACTTCTCGTACAGATCCGGCAGCCGTCGTTCGGGGTCGTAGCGCGCCTTGAGCGCATCGTAGGCCGCGCCGCCGTAGATCTCCCGGAACTCGTCGCGCGGAAAGTAGCTCTCCGAGTAGAGCGACTTGATGCCGCCGAGCTCGCTCACCTTGCGCTCGATGAGCCGGTTGAAGTGGCCCGCCGGGTGTGCGTCGTGGGCGCGCACGACATCCCAGAACCCGAAATTCACGTAGAGGGCGTCGGGACGCGTCGGAAACAGAGTCCACGTGGCCGCGGGATCGAGTGCTCGGAACGGGCAGACCCAGACCGGCAGGATGCCGATCTCCCGCAGGAAGAAGTCGAGGAACTCGGGGGCCCGCTCGATCGGGATGTCCACGTCCTGGATCACCGACTCCGGGTGCCGCCCGAGCGCGCGGTCGCGCAGGCGCGTGAGCCCGACACGGGCGTTCCAGCGCATCACCTTCGCGTAGAAGACCGAGTTGAGCCGGCGCGGGCCGAGCAGCCGCCGCACAAGCGGGTGTTGCGCGTAAAGGTTTTCCGAGCACCAGAACCAGTCAGTGTCCCAGCGCCAGAGATAGTCGCGCGTGGCGAGGTAGTCCTCGTCGCGGCTGCGCACGCTGCGGTAGTAGATGTGCTCGAAAGTGTAGTCGCTGACGTAGGGCGCCGCGTCGACGAACCGGCCGACCGTCGTCACCAGTTCGCGCGGCCCGAACACCACGCCGTCGACGAAGTCGGCCGGCGATGCGCACACCGCTGCGATGTTGCCGAAGAACGCCCCCGGTTCGGAGTAGTGCACGTGCTCGAGCCGCACGAAGCGGCGGACCGGCGCGGTCCGTGCCTTGACGCGCAGGGCGTAGCCGAGCGTCCCGTAGGAGTTCGGGAATCCGAAGAAGAGATCGCGGTGCTCGTTGTCGGACCGTGCGAGCACCACCGTACCGTCGGCGAGGAGCACTTCGAGCTCGAGCACCGTCTCGTGCACCAGGCCGTGCCGGAACGACGACGACTCGATCCCGACGCCGGCCACTGCCCCGCCGAGCGTGATCGATTTGAGCTGCGGCACGACGCACGGCATCGCGCCGTGCGCGAGCGTTGCGTCCGCCAGGGCGGCGTAGGGCGTCATCGCCTCGGCGTCGACCCAGGCGGCGCCCGTGTCCACTTCGAGGACGTGGTTCAGGCCGCGCACGTCGAGCCTGCGGCGCGGCGCATTGTGGCGGTCGCGGAACAGGTTGGACGTGCTCTTGTCGAGCCGCAGCGGTCCGCCGCCGTGCGTCTCGCGCAGGCGGCGCACGAGGTCGTCGCGACGCTCGGCGTAGCCGGTCACCACGCCCTCACGCCGCCGCCGGCGCCGGCGTCTCGCGCACCGCCGCGGCGCCCCGGCTCTCGTCGTGGAGGAATGCACGGCTCATCGGGTAGCCCGCGCGCGTGATGTTCCCCTTGCTGTAGACGATCTGGAAGAGATGCGTCTGGCCGCGCGGCGAGCGGAACATCTCGGCGCAGCCGTAGAGGTACGCGCGCCAGATGCGGCGAAACCGCTCGTCGAACCGCCGCGGATCGAGTGCGTGGATCTGCTCCCAGTTGCGCTCGAAGCGCTCCGCCCATCGGTCGAGCGTGAGTGCGTAGTGTCGCCGGAGGTTCTCGATGTCCACCACTTCCAGCCCGGCGTTTTCCATCGCCGCGATTGTCTCCGCGAGGCTCGGGATCCAGCCGCCCGGGAACACGTGCTTGCGGATGAAGAACTCGGTGTCGCGGACGCCGACGTGGCCGATGAAATGCAGCATGCCGAGCCCGCCGGGCTTCAGGAAGTCGGCGTGTGCCTGCACGACCTTACGCAACTGGTCGCGCCCGGCGTGCTCGAGGACGCCGATCGACACCACCTTGTCGTACTGCCGGTCGACCTCGCGGAAGTCGGCCTCGCGCACCGTGATGCGGTCGGCGAACCCGCGCCGCGCGACCTCCGTGCGCAGCCAGTCGCATTGCTCGGTGGTTGTGTTGAGCGCGGTGCCGCGGACTCCATGGCGCTCGGCGGCGTGGAACATGAAGCCGCCGAAGCCCGCGCCGATGTCGACCACATCGTCGCCGGGCTGCAGGCGCAGCTTCCGGCAGACATGCTCCACTTTGTTCACCTGGGCCTCGTCGACCGTGCGCGTGCCCTCCTTCCAGTAAGCACACGTGTACATCATCAGCGGCGTGTCGAGCCACAGCCGGTAAAAATCGGCGCCGAGACCGTAGTGGAACCGCGCATTCGCCTTGGCCTGCGCGATCGAGCGGTTCGAGAACCGGAATTCGTGCCAGCGGTTGCGCATCGCGATGAGCGGATTCCGCAGCGTTCCGCCGTCGAAGCCGGACTCCGAGGCGATGCGGAAGGCGGCCGGCAGGCTGCCGTCGACGTCGATCTCGCCCGCAAAGTGCGACTCGAGAAAGCCGATGTGCCCGAACAGCGCCGTGTTCCACTGTGCCCGCGCGGTCCGGAACCGCAGCGTCACCGCAGGCGCGCCGGGACGGTTCTGGTATGACGAGCCGTCGGCGAACTCGAAACGAAGACCGCTGTCGGTGCGCGCGCCGATGGCGGCTGCGACCTGGTACGTTTTGGTGCGCATGAGGCAGAGCGTGTTGTTCTTTGGCCGGGCCGGAGTGTAGTCTGACCGCGCTCGCGCGCGGCGCTAGGGGAGGTCGGGCTGCCTAGACCCAGCCGTCGTCGAACTCGATCTCGAGCACCTGCGCGCGCGCGTCATAGCCGATCGCTTGGATTTTCGCCGCACTGACGCGCTTGCGTTCCATGATTGAAACCATCTAACAGGCACTGGATTAGGGGGCAGGGGGGATGTATCCCCCGAATTTAAACACCCTGCTATTGCGCCGCGTCGATAGCCTCGACGCGCAGCGAGAGCGTTTCGGTGCCGTTCCACTCATCGATCCCGAGCACGTACGCGGCCTTCACTCGCGCCGGGACCGGTTCCGTCCGCCGGAACATGATCGCATCGTACCGCGCGCCGTCGCGCGCGAGCCGCAGGCGCAGGTGGCGCTCACCGACGAGGCGCTGGCTCTCCACCGTGAACTCGTCCGCGAACAGCGGCTGCGGGAAACCCTGGCCCCACACCTCGTCGCCCAGCATCCGCGCGACGTCCAGGCTCGCATAGCCGCGCTCGAGCGACCCGTCCGTCTCGACCGTGCGCCCGAATGCGGCCGGATCGATCATTTCCCGCACCGCGGCGTCGAACGCCGCGCGGAACCGTTCGACGTCGTCGGCGCGCAGCGTCAGGCCGGCGGCGGCGGCATGTCCGCCGAACCGGACGAGCAGCCCGGGGGTGCGCTTGGAGACGAGGTCGAGCGCATCGCGCAGGTGGAGCCCGGGGATCGAGCGGCCCGAGCCGCGCAGCTCGCCGTCCCCGGCCGGGGCGAGAGCAATCACCGGGCGGTGATGGCGATCCTTCAGCCGCCCTGCGAGCAGGCCGACGACCCCCTGGTGCCACTGATCGTCGAAAAGAACGAGGCTCGCCGCGTCGCCTACGTCGATCTCGGCGACCGCGGCTTCGGCGTCGTGGCGCATCGACTCCTCGACCTCCCGCCGCTCGCGGTTCAGGCGGTCGAGGTCCTGTGCGATGTTCAGCGCGCGACCGTAATCCGAAGTTGCGAGCGCCTCGATACCGAGCCGCATGTCGGCCAGTCGGCCGGCGGCATTCACGCGCGGGCCGAGCGCGAAGCCCAGGTCGAACGCGCGCGCGCGACGTGCGTCGCGCCCGGCGACGCCGAACAGCGCGGCGATGCCCGGCTGCAGCCGGCCCGCACGCATGCGCTTCAGGCCTTGGGTCACGAGCACCCGATTGTTGCGATCCAGCTTTACGACGTCGGCGACGGTACCGAGCGCGACCAGGTCGAGCAGGTCGGCAAGGTTGGGCTCCGCGCGCGCCGCGAACGCACCGCGTCGGCGGAGCTCGGCGCGCAGCGCGAGCATTACGTAGAAGATCACGCCGACGCCCGCGATCGCTTTGCTCGGGAAGGGGCAGCCGGGCTGGTTGGGATCGACGATGCAGGCCGCGTCGGGGAGCGAGTCCGCCGGAAGATGGTGGTCGGTGACGAGTGTCGCGATCCCGAGTGCGCGTGCGCGCGCGATGCCATCGAAGCTCGCGATACCGTTGTCCACGGTGATGATGAGGTCTGGCCGCCCCGGCGCGACCAGATCCACGACCTGCGGTGACAGGCCGTAACCGGTCTCGAAGCGGTTCGGTACGAAATAGTCGACCTGCGCGCCGAGCGCCGCGAGCGCGCGCAGGCCTACGGCGCACGCGGTCGCGCCGTCACAGTCGTAGTCGGCGACGATCATCAGCCGCTTTCCGGACGCGATGCGGTCGGCCAGGAGCGCCGCGGCCGCGTCGGCGTTCTTCAGCTCCGACGGGGGGATCAGGGTGCTCAGGTCGCAGTCGAGCTCGCCCGGCGTGCGAACGCCCCGGGCGGCGAAGAGGCGCGAGAGCAGCGGGTGGACACCGGCCTGCGCGAGCGTGCGCTCGGCGGCGAGCGGAACCCGCCGTGCCACGATGGCGCCCGCGTCGGTCATGCCGCGGCCGCGTAGGCGGCGAGCGGCCGGGGCCGTCGCCAGAAGAAGCGCAGATCCTGGCGCGTCGTCTCGACGTCGAGCGCGCCCCCTGTGCCGACCGCGTGCAGTGTCACCATGCCGATGCGGCCCGCGCGGAGCGCGGCGCGCAGCGGCTCGAACCAGTCGCGTTCGAGGTGAGAGAGGCGCTCCGTCCACGTCGCGGCGTCACCGTAGCTCGCGGGCGCACGCAGCTGTTCGAGGACGATCAGTTCAACCCCTTCGTCCCGCGCCGACCGCAGCCAGCGCTCGCCGTCGTCCGGGAGCGGTAGCACCGCACCGCCGGAGGCCGCGGCGAGCCCTGCGGCGAGCGGTCCGCCCGAGCGCACGCGGGCGAAGGTGCGCGCGGCGGGACGCTGCAGCCGTCCACCGCCCCACAGCCACACCGCGTTGATCGGCTGCGCGCCGCGCCCCTCGCGGACCTCGTTCACCACGTGCCCGTGCAGCACCATCTGAATCTCGTTCGCCAGCGCGTTGAACCGCGCGTTCCCGCGGCCCGCCGGGCTCTCGAGCCGCTGCCCTCGCGCGGCCGCGAGCGAAGGCGCAGCGCCGTCGACGGGTTCCGCGCTGCGCAGATACCAGCGCTCCGGTTGCAGCGCGAGGAATCCGAGCCCGGCGGCGTTGAAATGATGATTGAGGCTCGCGACGAGGGCGTCCGCCTCGCCGCGCGTGACATCGAAAAGCGTCGCGTCCGTCGGCACGAGGTGATCGAGGTTCACGCGCATGTGGCAGGGCTCCGCGCACAGCCACCAGGCATCGCCCGGCTCGCCGCCGTCGGCGAGCAGCGCGTAGGGCGCGGGGCCGGCGTCCGCAACGCCCCATTGGGCGAGCAGCCACGCTTCCAGGCCGCGGCTGCGACCGGCCGCACGGCGGCCCCTTGCCACCAGCGCCTCGAGCGCTGGAAGCCGGCCGCCGCGCGTCTCGTGCACGGACGCGGCGTCGGGCCAGAACAGATCGGGAACAGCGACGTGGACGTTCATTTGCTGCGGCGATTTAGTCTAGCACGCACCCGCAGGTATACTTGCCGCACCTTGCAGTACGAGCTCTTCATCGGCCTGCGCTACACGCGCGCAAAGCGCCGCAATCACTTCATCTCCTTCATCTCGCTGATCTCGATGCTCGGCATCGCGCTCGGCGTCGCCGCGCTCATCACGGTGCTATCCGTGATGAACGGGTTCCAGAAGGAGGTCCGTGCGCGCATCCTGAGCGTGGTTTCGCATGTCCAGATCACCGGGCCGGGCGGGCAGCTCGCGCAGTGGCAGCGCGTCGCCGACGCTGCGCGCAAGAACCCCGACGTGGTCGCCGCCGCGCCGTACGTGAACGGCCAGGCGATGCTCGTCAACGAGGCAACGGCGCGCGGGGCGCTGGTGCGCGGGGTCGATCCGGCGCTCGAGCGTCGGGTCGCCGAGGTCGCAAACAAGATGGTCGCCGGCCGGCTCGAGGCATTGCAGCCGGGCGAGTTCGGCATCGTCCTGGGTGCGGACCTCGCACGCAGCCTACGGGCGTTTCCGGGCGACCGGGTCACGGTCATCGCGCCGCAGGGGCTGGTGACGCCCGCCGGCGTGGTGCCGCGGCTCAAAGCTTTCCGTGTGGTCGGCCTGTTCGAGGTCGGCCACTACGAATACGACAGCGGGCTCGCGCTGATGCACATCGCCGACGCGCAGCGGCTCTACCAGCTCGGCGACGAGGTGTCGGGCGTGCGGCTCAAGCTCACTGACCTCTTCGAGTCGCGCCGCGTCGGGCGCGAGCTCTACCGCGAGATCGGCGGCGACATTCTGATCAGCGACTGGACGCGCAGCCACGCCAACTTCTTCCGCGCGGTCGCGATCGAAAAGACGATGATGTTCATCATCCTGATGCTCATCGTGGCGGTGGCGGCGTTCAACGTGGTGTCGACGCTCGTCATGGCGGTCACCGACAAGCAGGCCGACATCGCGATCCTGCGCACGCTCGGCGCGACTCCGCGCAGCATCATGCAGGTCTTCATGGTGCAGGGCGTGATCATTGGCGTCCTCGGGACACTGCTCGGGGTTGCCGGGGGGATTGCCCTCGCGCTCAACATCGACGTCGTCGTGCCGTTCCTCGAGCGCCTCCTGAAGATGCAGTTCCTCTCCAAGGAGGTGTACTTCATCAACGAGCTGCCGTCGGATCTGCATGCCGCGGACGTGATCGCGATCACGTCCGTCGCGCTCGTGCTGTCGCTCGTCGCGACGATCTATCCGAGCTGGCGTGCGTCGCGGGTGCGGCCGGCGGAAGCGCTGCGTTATGAGTGAGGCGAGCGCGGGCCCGCCGGTTATCGCGTGCCGGGGGTTGGAGAAAACGTACAGCGATGCCCGCGTGCCGGTGCGGGTACTGTTCGGCGTGGACTTGGCGATCGCGGCGGGCGAGGTGGTCGCGATCGTCGGTGCGTCGGGTTCGGGCAAGAGCACGCTGCTCCACCTGCTCGGCGGCCTGGATGCGGCCACGGGGGGCGAGGTGGAGGTCCTCGGCCGCCCGATGACTTCGCTCTCCGACGCTGAGCGCGGGCGGCTGCGCAACGAAGCGCTCGGCTTCGTGTACCAGTTCCACCATCTCCTGATGGAGTTCTCGGCGCTCGAGAACGTCGCGATGCCCCTGCTGATCCGACGCATGCCGCGGTCGGCGGCGTACGAGCGTGCTAGCGCGATCCTGCGCGAAGTCGGTCTGGGTGAGCGGCTCGACCATTCGCCCGGGCAGCTCTCCGGCGGCGAGCGGCAGCGCGCGGCGCTCGCACGCGCGCTCGTGACGCGGCCGGCTTGCGTGCTCGCGGATGAGCCGACCGGCAATCTCGACCGCCACACCGCGGCCGCGGTGTACGAGCTGATGCTCGAGCTCAACCGCACCTATCGGACGAGCTACGTCATCGTCACGCACGATTCGGCCCTCGCCGCACGCGCGAACCGCGTGCTGCGGCTCGATGACGGGCGGCTGGCGCCTGAGCGCTGAGCGCGTGAACAGACACTGGTTTAGGGGGCAGCGGGGATGTATCCCCTGCATTTCAATGCCCTCTTAAGCGAAGCGCTCCTCCAGTGACTTTCGCCCCTGCGGCGTGGCGACTACGACCACCATCTCGCCGCCGTTCAGGGGCAAGTCCGGCTCCGGGTTGAACGTCCACTGCGTGCCCGCGCGGATCGCGAGCACGATGTGATCCGGGCCGCGATGCTCGATCATGCCGAGGGTCTGGCCGGCGTGGCGCTCCCCGACGCGGACCTCCTCGACCCGCAGGGACTTGTCGGAGCGCAGCATCTCGTCTAGGAAGGTGACCACGGCGGGCCGGATCATCGCAGCGGCGATTCGCATCCCGCCGGTGAAATCGGGCGAAACGATCGCGTCCGCGCCGACCTTCTTCATCTTGTCGACCCACGCGATGTCGTGGCAGCGGGCGACCACGCGCACCGCGGGGTTGAGGCTCTTCGCCGACAGTGTTATCACCAGATTGCGGCTGTCGTCCCCCACCACTGCGAACACCCCGGCGGCGCGCTCGACGCCGGCGTCCTGGAGCATCGCGTCCTCGGCTGCGTCGCCGTGCAGGAAGACCGTGTCGGGGTGGCGCTCGCGGAATGCGTCGATGTGCGCCTGGTTGGCGTCGATGATCACGAAGGTTCGATCGGTGCTGAGGAGCTCGCGCGCGACGTTGGAGCCCACGCGCCCGATGCCGCACACGATGTAATGACCCGACATTCCTGCGATCCGCTTCAGCATCCGTCGTCTCCGCAGTGCGATGTTGACCTCGCCCTCGACGATGAACGCCGTGAGCTGTGAAAAGATGAACCAGGTGGTGGCGATGCCGGCAAATCCGAACACCATCGTGAACATCCGACCGACCGGGGACTGGCTGAGGTCCACGGTCTCGGCGTAGCCGATCGTGGCGATGGTGATGAATGCCATGTACAGGCCGTCGAACAGCGTGTACCGGTCGCCGCCGATGAGCCGGTAGGCAATCGCGCCGACGATGTGCAGGGCGAGAAGGAACGCGAGCGGCTTGGCGAAGCGCCGCTCGATGCGCTGCAGGAGAAGCGGGCGCACCATCTCAGGCCCCGCCCCGCCGCAGCTTGCGGCGACGCCACTGCACGAGGACCCACGCCCGCCACAACACCCGCACGGCGATCCAGCCGAGTGCCGCCAGCCCCAGCGCGAGCGTCACGAGTCCGATCGCGAGCGGACGCCCGAGGGCGAGCGCCCAGTCCGCGAGCGCGTGGATCCATGCGCCGATGTGACCCCAGCTGAACGCCGGCGGCTCGGCCATCGGCACGCTAGCGCCGCCGGTCATCAGAGCGCCGATCCAGTACGCCACGAGGTACAGCGGGACGATCGTGAACGGGTTCGTATAAAGCGTAGTCAGCAGCGCGACCGGCAGATTCACGCGCAGCGGGATCGCAAGGAGTGTGGCAGTCAGCATCTGAAGCGGCCCGGGGACCAGCCCCGAGAACATCCCAACCGCCACGCCGCCCGACACGGACCGGCGGTTGAGGTGCCACAGGTTCGGGTGGTGCAGGAATCGGGTGAGCTTACCGAGATACTTGTGGTTCCGGACCGATTCGTGGCTGGGGAGATACTTCCGAAAGTATTTTCTGGGCATCGGGTTCGCCGGAACGGGCGGCCGGGCCCGCGGGCACGGTGCGCGTGAGGCCCGCGATTCTAACCATGTTTAACCGCTGGTCGTTCAACCGCTGATAGCCGCGTTGCGTGTCCAATTGCGCGCTTCGGAGGGAGACTTGCCGCTCGTGCAGCGGACGAAATGGCAGAATTGAGCCGGTAACGGGCCCGACGCCGCACCTCATGATAGGCCACACCCTGGGTAGGTACGAGATCCTGGCCGAACTTGGCCGCGGGACGATGGGCATCGTCTACAAGGCGCGCGACCCGCTCATCGAGCGCCACGTCGCGGTCAAGACCTTGCGGACGGATTTTCCGCCCGAGGAGCACTCGGTGGTGCGCGAGCGCTTCCTGCGCGAGGCGCGTTCGGCGGGGCGCCTCAGCCACCCCGCTATCGTCACCATCCACGATGTGGGCGAGAGCGAGGGCACGGCCTACATCGCCATGGAGCTCTTGCAGGGCGAATCGTTGAAGTCCGCCCTGGCCGCGGGTGACCGGCTGCCCCTCGATATCGTGGCCGAGCTCGCGGCGCAGATCGCCGATGGCCTGGATTACGCGCAACGCCACGAGATCGTGCACCGCGACGTCAAGCCCGCCAACATCATGGTGACCGCCCCGGGCACCGCGAAGCTGACCGATTTCGGCATCGCCTATGTACCCTCCTCGTCCGGGACGCAGACCGACGTGCTCGGCTCGCCGAAATACATGTCCCCGGAGCAGGTGATGGGTGAGGTGCTCGACGGGCGCTCGGACATCTTTGCGCTCGGGGTCGTGCTCTACGAGATGCTGACGGGCAAGACGCCGTTCGAGCGAGCGTCCGATACGAGCGTGTACACGCTGATGCAACGCATCGTCGCCTCCCCGCACGAGCGCCCGAGCGAGGTCGACCCGAGGATCCCGCGCGGCTTCGACGTGGTCCTCGCACGCGCGCTCGCCAAGGACCCGGGCCGGCGCTACCAGCGCGCCGCGGAGCTCGCCGCCGACCTGCGCACGCTCCGCTCGCTATTGCTCTCCGCCGACGCGGCCCCCGGGTCCGTCGACGGCACGGCCCGCGTCCCCACCGCGCAGCCGGGCGTGCAAGCCTTGAACGCCGGTGCCGGTGGGACGGCATTCTCCCCCGCGCCGACCGCCATGAGCGGTGTGCTGGGCATGCTGCGCGAGAAGGCGGAAGCCGAAGCGGCCGCGCGCCCGGCGCCTGCCGTTTCGGCCGAGACGATCGACGCCCGGATGCGCGCGGCGTTCCGCTACCTGAACGCGCTCGGAACGGAGATCAAGGCCGCGCGCCCAACGTGCCGGCGGCGCTTCGAGGTGATCTTCCTTGGCGCGCTGCCGGAGTTCGTTTACACCGCACCGTTCGTCGACTATCGCACCCGCGCGGGCTCCGAGGGCGGCCATTGCGAGCGCATCCTCTTCACCGCGCGCCTCGAGGCGCCCGCGCCGGTGCGCATCGATCTCGTGCGCGACGAGATCCCGCTCATGAAGACTGAGCTCGACCGCGTGCAGTTCAAGTACGAGTGCGCGGAAACGAAGAACGATTTCGGCATCGTGATGCGCGGGCGCTTCACCATCGCCCCCGGGCTGCCCGTGAACGCGGACCTGCGCGCCGACTACCTCTCCGGCATCGTCCACGTCGACCTGCGCAACGTCGGGGTCTGGGGCAGCGCAAAGCTCCAGCTCCCGGTTGCCGCGCTGGACGACGACTGGCTGGAGGAGTTCAGCAAGCTCGCGCTCGGCATGGAAAGCCGCCTCGCACCCGAGCTGGATTCGAAGTCCTGAGCAAGCGTCGAGGCGCCCTCAGCCCGACCAGGGTGTGAACATCGGGTGGACACGCCCTTCCTGCGAGGGGGAAAGCCCGACCGCCTCGATGCCGTGGGGGTCACACGCGACGACCTCGGCCACTCCGGCGGCGCGCGCAACACGGCGAAGAATACGCCGGGCGCCTGGTGCCGCCGGCCGAGCAGCAATCCAGCCCTTTTCCGGAGACCCTCTATGCAACAAGCTGTCAAAGGCCGGGGCGGGGAGGACATTC
>Ga0315278_10000626_pt1 | contig 31309 bp, 33 predicted proteins | sample YL17G06_0_MG_FD_203880 | JGI IMG/M metagenome (GOLD analysis project Ga0315278, IMG submission 203880) | Sediment microbial communities from Yellowstone Lake, YNP, Wyoming, USA - YL17G06_0 | ecosystem: Environmental > Aquatic > Freshwater > Lake > Sediment | place: USA: Wyoming | collected... | reverse complement strand
CTTATCCAGCAAAGCCGAGATAGGCGTAAGATTTATAAGTTCATTCTGAAAATCATTCCACCACCTGCGGTATCTTAAATAAAAATCCGCTTTCTTTAGCGCCATATCCGAATCGGAGGAAGAAATAAATACGGTTGTATAGCCTTGCCCTTTAAGGAAGGAGAACACTCGATTTCTCCCTAAAAAATGCAAAGCGTTAGTTGCGTCATCCAGATACGACAGGTTTAAAGATGACGCTATAGAATAAGATGTCGAGTGGTAATTTGACCTGCTTTTGCCTGCAACGTAAAAATCCTTACCTTTCAAATACTCGAGAAAGCGCGCATTATCGTATTTATACACCTCGTCAAGGATATCGGCTCTGGCATAACCATCCAATATTATGTAGTATATATTCGGAGGCTTTGCGGCCTTCTTGCTCGCAGCCGCGTCAGTGACGGCATTTTGATATTCGATATTCTCCAAAGCTACACCCCGGTTGTTCAATATAGACAACCCTATACGGGGCAGAGAAATCATAACCAAGGATAAAGCAACAACATTCAATATCATTGTAAGCTCTTCCAGATTATTGCGCAGCCTTAAGATAAAACGATACGCCAGGAAATAAAGAATACCATCTAAAAATATAACGATTTTGCCGGGCCCGATCTTAAATCCTCCGATATTCAAGAAGGTTACTCGCCATATATGCGAGAAAAGGCCATATGAAAAAAATAAAAGCAGAAAAATAGAAACAAAAAAAGCCGCCTTTTCCCTATCCTTAAAAATAAGCCTTGATAAAAATAACAGGCCAAACGCAATAAGCACCATCCCGAGTAAAGGCTCAATAACCACGTAAAGCTCAAGCTCTCCGATGTTGTGGGCAAACAGGAAAATTACGGGGAATACCGCGAAAAGGTAGGGATGAGCAATAAGTTGTTTCTTCATATTCAAACCGGTATTTTTTTCATAAGATACAACGTCCTTTTGGAATCTTTGATCTTTATTGAATCCTGTATTTCAAAATGTTTTCTGAATTCGCGCTCAAACGACTGCTGATCATATTCCAAGAAAATATCATCTCTAACCCCCAAGATCCTCTGCACCTGCGAATCTTCTTTAGGTACAAATTCAATAACTAGCCAGCTGCAGATCTTGGCAAAAAAATCAGCGATCCTGTCAAACGGCAGATTATTGGATATCGCTAAATGATGAACCAACGCCAGTGCAAACACCATATCTACCGGTCCGCGCTCAAAAAAAGACATCCTTTCCTTATTGTTCCAGCCAATACCGGGAGTCGGATTTGCAAGATCCAAAAGAAGCGGTAATACATTCTCCTCCCCCTCCTTAATGCAACCAAGGTAATTCTTTTCAACGACGGCAGGATCGATATCGAAAGAAACCGTAAATGCGGCGCTGCGGCTGGCTATGCGGCTGAATATCCCGACATTTGAGCCAAGGTCCCAAACTGTTTTCGGACCGATCTTGCCCAGAAAACCGGATATAATGTCTTTTTTCTGCTGAAAGCCATCCGGAGAATAATTGGTATCCTGATAGTACTCGGACCATTCAGTGCCTTGGGCCTGCCACTTGAGCCCTTTGACCGCAGATTCAAGGCTTTCAATAAGGCCCATAAAAGAGAGGCGCCCCACACGCCCCGTAGGCTTTTGGGCCTGAACGGCAGATAATCGCACCTGGGCTTGGGCATGAAAATGGATATGGGCCAGCAATGAAAACGAAAAACGGCTAGCGTAAGGCAAAAGCGCACTCGCCAGGTCCAACGGTATACCGTCTATATAGACCCGCAGCAGCTGGCTCAACCTTATATCTTTGCGGCTCATTAAAGCCAAAGGCGCCAGGAAATGCTGGCAGAACTGCCTGTACGCAACCCAGGGCCTGCCCTCAACGTAATATTCAAAAGAAAGCGTATCCACTAATACCGGCTTACCTCTGGTAAACTGTATATTATACGCGCTGCAATCCTTGAGGGACATCCCGAAACGAAGAGCCGCTTTCTGGATCTCGAGCGTAGCCAAGGCAGCGTCTTTGAGCTGGGAGAAACACCACTCATACGGATAAGAAACGAACGGGACCGGTTCAGGCCTGATCACTTTATAAGCCTGGCCAGGCACAAGGGCTTCGGCTCCGATTTCCTCATGAGGTATCAGAAGGCCGCATCCGGCGAGCTCCTTATAAAGCCCTGACCCCATCAGGCGCTCGTAGTCATCTTTATAATAAGTATTCACCTGCCGGTAAAGCGAACCGCCGCGCAAAAATAGAAAACCGCTTGGATCGCGGAACGAGCCCGGTACGGCCTCAGCCCTGTCCAGTCTATCCATTTATCACTTTCTTTGAGAATAATCTTTTAAAAAATGCAACGATATTGCGCCAGTAGATCTTTATCGCAAACATGCTGCCGACCAAAAAAGCTATAAGGACCTGGAAAACGTAACTGCCCGTGCCCGGGTCCAGATAGGCGTAGGCTTTGCGGTCGGGTAAAACAGAAACTGCAATAAACAATACGACAGAGATACCCAGACAAATAAAGCGCATGATTACTCCTCTTCTAAAATACCAAACTTACCTGTAATTAATAGATACCGCTATCCGATTTATATCTATTTAATGAAGCTATCGAAGGCTCTTCGGAAGCATCACTACAAACAAGCTCCCTTTGCCGACTTCGGATTGCAGGGAGATGGTGCCGCGGTGCAGCTCTATGATCTCTTTTACGACCGGCAGGCCAATGCCCCATTTTCTGTCTTCGTTCTTTGCCCGCATGGTCACCCTGTAAAACTTATCAAAGACCTTTGCCGCATCATCCTGGCTCATCCCCTTGCCTGTATCGGAGATGGAGATCCTGACCAGCTTATCCGCGTCCTCCACTTTAACCCCGACCTTGCCTCCGGCAGAATTATATTTGATGGCATTATCCACTAAACATTCGAACATTTGGCTAAGTTTGGTCTCATCCCCCCACATCTCGTTCTTGCCGGGAGGCAGCTCTACCAAAAGAGTTACCCCCTGCTCATTGGCTGCCTGATTGAATTTGGCCGCCGCATTCCCCGCAAGAACCACGATATCAAAAAGCTTACGCTTCATCGGGGTCTTGGCCAGGGCGATCGCCGAAAGCTCCATCAACTCTTCGCTCAAACGCCATAGCCGCTCAACATTGCTTGCCGCAAGCGTCAGGGATTTCTTCTGCTTTTCGTTTATATCGCCAAGTGTGCCGTCCTCTATCATATCCAAAGCATTCTTTATGACCGTTATAGGGATACGCAATTCATGAGGAAAACTTGATATAAAATCGGCCTTTACGCTGTCGAGCATCTTAATATCATTTTCCAGGCGCGCGTTCTTCAAAGACATCGCCAGGAGCCCGCCGGCATTCCTTAATACCTCATATGCCTCATCCCCGCACCCGCAGGCCTCCCTGAACAGCTTCTCATCGATATTTATTACCCCCACCTCTTTATCCCCTATCTTTATGGGCACACTAAATGACGCTTCCATGGCAAGTCTCCTTTTTGATTTTATTTATTATAATAAAGATCAGGCTGCCCCCTTAAGCATCGCGTGAAGCCTTGTCTCATACTCCCTCTCGGCATCTACCAGTTTCTGAATATTATCCCTCTTCCACGCCTCGGGAAAAGCAGCGCTGCAGTCCAGATAAAAATCACCGATCTTGCGATGCTGCTCTATGGCATGCGCCAATACCTGCTTTTCGCTTGCATTTCCGGCAACGGTGACTGTAAAGATATTGTGCCTATAAAGCTCCTTATCCACCCACTCTAGAAAAGAATGATCCAGCGGCTTAGGAGGCCACTGGGCCAGGAGGGAATCAATATTATCGACATGGGCCCTTTCATTATGGGCTATCTGCAGGCACAAGGCGCTGGCCCTCGGATCATGCATGTTCCGCGCGGCATTAGTATAGAAACCTACCGCAAGCTCCTCTATCCTTTGGGCAGCGGTCAAGAAACCGCGCAAAGAAAAATCCTTTTTAAATACTGCCGCCTGCTTTGAAAAACGGCTGTCATTCTTGGCAAACAAGAATACGATGACAGCTGTGGCCAAAAATAGCCCGATCAGGCCTGCGGTTGTCCGGGTTATTACCAGGCCGAATTTGTCTTTCGCATATATAGACGCCAAAGACAGGCAGATGACGGCGGCAACCAGGCCCCTCCAATCCTTATGGTAGAACTTAAAGAGCGGATACAAAATAAGAGCCCAGGCAACCGCAACGGCAAAAGCAAACAACCCCTGCGAAAGAGCCGAATAACCGGACATAAAAGTTTTTACGCCCTCAAATTCAAACATATATATATTCTCCTATTGCTGTCGCCGGCGCCAGTTGGCCCAAAAAAAGTTGCCGCAAGCATGACGCCTGCGGCAAAACCCATCGCGGTATCCAGCACTTTTTCCGACATGCGATGCACAAATAAAATGACACGGCCCCAAAAAACATGGCCAGTTCCGCCAAAAGGCTCGGCAATTGTCCCTATTAATATCAGGTTCATTCAAACCCTTCTAAACCAGCAGCACCTTAATCATATACAATAGTTATAAAAAACACCTCTTCAGGTTTATCGAGCCCTTTAGGGAACGGCGGGAAAGGAGAAGCATTCTTTATAGCCTTTAAAGTCAGAGGGACCAGATCCTGATCCACAGCCTTGACCACCTCGGGCTCACCTATGAGATTACCGCTGGAGGAGACCTTAAACTTGACCTTCACCTCCCCCTTCTTATTCGAAGGAGCGAAAACCACGTTCAGGTCCACCTTGTCCGCAATAATCTTGCGGTAATCCTCTGCTGAAACCTCTTTAACTAAAACGGCAGGATCTTTAGCTCGATCGCTAGAAGAGAATTTATCAGTAAGTATCTTGCCATCGACAAACCTGGCCCTTGCCCCATCCCTTGGGGGAACCTCGGCAAAATCGGTAAATGTATGCTCGCCTGACATGATGTGCGGCGTAAGAAGAATTACTAGATCAGACTGAGTAACGTCATCTTTAGTGCTGCGAAAAAGGAAGCCTAAGCCGGGAATATCACCCAAAATGGGGATCTTCTTTACGGTCTTCTCCCGCTTATCCTTCCTTAAGCCCCCGATAATGATCGTAACGCCATCCCTGACGGTAACGGTAGTTTCTGCCTCAGAGGTAGTGACGATCGGAACACTCGTCTTCTCCCCCCCAGACTCCAATAACGCCATATCGGAATCGCTTATCTCCGGCTTTATCTTCATGGTCACGAAACCATCGCGGCTGATAGTAGGAGTCACGCGAAGCTGTATCCCTGTATCCACAAAATTCACGGTCTGAGCAGTGACATTCGGCGCTCCTGTTGACTGGGAGACAGTAGAAGTAATATAAGCGTCCCTGACGCCGACATGGATCCTGGCCTCTTCATTGTTCAAGGCCATGATCCGGGGGCTGGAAAGCACCTTGGTGTCTCCTATGGTGCGCAGGATGTCAATGACCGCCTTGTAACCGCCGTATTCACTCGGTTTCTCGCCTGTGGCCGGGACAGTGGCAATAAGGCGGTTAGCAGTGCCTATCGGAAGAGAAGCCTTGATGTCGAAATACTTATTTACCAGATACTCCCAATCCATCCCCATCTCAAAAAGGTCTGTAGGTTTTACCTCTATCACCTGCGCATCAATAAGCACCTGCGGGGTCCTCTCGTCGAAAGCGGCGACTACCTTGGCGATCTCATCAAGCTTGTAAGGATAATCAATGATAAAGATCTTATTGGTGCGCTCATCGATCCTCATAGAGCCGGCTTCTTTAGTCACCATCTCCTGAAGCTTGGCACTCAACTTCTCCGCCGTGGAATAATTCAAAGTAAAAACCCGTGATTCAACGGAGAGGTCGGTCTTTCGTATAAACTCCTCCATCTCTTTAAGCTTCTCGGGCGTATCCACCAGCGCCACTGTATTCGACGCCTCATCAACTACCACCTTGCCCAGGTTAGTCTTTATCTGATTAAGCGAACGGGCAAGGCTGGCGGCCTTGGCGTATTTAAGCTGTATGATCCGCGCGGATTTCTTATCCTGATAAAGCCTTCCATAGGCCAGCTCATAATCCCTCTGGCTCATGACATTAACGATACCGTTCACCTTCTCAAAGGCAAGGTCATTGGCGGCAAGGATTATCTCAAAGGCGTCATAAACATCAACGTCTTTCAAGAACAAAGTCACCCTGCCGGAGACGTTCTTGCCCACGACAACGTTCATCCCTGCGCGCGTGGCGATCATCTTGATCACATCCACGATATCCATCCCCTTTATATCCAGGGATATCTTGGACGACTGCTCCGGCTGCGCCCGGCCCTTGGGCGCAGCTGCCGGTTTGGGCGCCGGCAAAGGTCCAGCCGCAGGGAGGGCCTGCGCGATCATCGTATCCTGCGAGGAAGGCGCATCCTGCTCCTGAGCAAAGCCAACAGCCCCTAAAGAGAAAAATAACGCCGCTATAACCGCGATAAAAAAACCTTTGATCATATTAACCTCCGTTTTAAAAGATCATAAAGAAAGCTCATACCGCTTTCCGCGGGAACTCAAGATAACTTTACCCTCAAGTATCTCCTCGACCTTGAACTCTCCGAAAGACTGCCCGCGGGATAAATAAAACGTCTTGCCGGCGGTCTTGTCCTCTATGACTGCCTGAGGATTGTCCCCCGCCATTATCCCGACCAGATTCAAAATAGACGCCAGATCCGTATCTATGACGGCCTCTTCCTGGCCGGACTCCTGGCTGAAAGCAACATTAAAAACTTGGCGGTCCTTCATCCCCTCCATATAAAAACTGAAAGGTTTATTCTCCGAAACGGCGGATTTCTTTGATAAAGCAGCCGGGCCGGCAGACGCCTTTTCTATGGCATCTTTAAACAAATAAGGATAAGCCAATGAATACATAAAATAAACCAGCGAAAGCGACAATAAAAGATACACCGTTCGTTTCGCGTTAAAAAAATCAAGGGCACCTTTCAATGATTGCCGAGCGTTTAAGCCCAAATCATCTTTATGCGCCCCGGAGGAAACTGCGGGAGCACTTATCTGCCGCGCCGGATTATCGGCAAGCGGCTGCTTCTGCCCCTTGATAAGGTTTAAAAGTCTATCTTCCGGGGAGATGTTATCTTTCATACCTGGACCTCTTCGCCAATATGGCCGTTCACGATATCTATATCCACCGCTTCCAAACCCTTCATCACGACAGTTTCAAGGCAATCATGGCAGAGCATGGCGACCTTGCGGGGGTAGCCCTGAGTGAACTCATGGATAAACCTTACGGCGCCGTCCGTAAAAAGGGCGTTCTCGCCCTTGTAGCCGGCCTGCTTAAGCCTAAAATTGATCAACTCTTTTGTTTCCTGCTCGTCCAACGGATTGATGGTGTATTTAAGGGCGACGCGGTCCATGAAATTACGGACGCGCTTCACGCGCGGCAGGAGCTCCACCTGCGCCATGATCACAAGCTGCAGGAGTTTGAATTCGTTCGTCTCAAAATTCAGGAGCATCCTCAATACTTCAAGGTTCTCCGAAGTGATCTTCTGCCCCTCATCAATAAGAAGGACTATGGTTTTATTCTCCTCCACACCTTTCTGGAAAAGATACCTTTCAAGGCCCTCCTTGAAATCAAGGGTAGATTTGAATTCAGTGGTTATCCCGAACATCTTCACCAGGCTTGCCAGGAACTGATACTCCGACTTAAAACCGGGGTCCAGGATCATATGAAAAATAAAATTGTCTTCGTCTTTGAAGGCACCCAGGAGTGTACGCGAAAGAGTCGTCTTTCCCGTGCCAACGTCGCCAAGTATCAGGCTTAATCCGCGGCGCAGGCGTATGGCGATCTCAAGGCGTTTAAGGGCTGCATGATGGTCGGGGGAATGATAAAAGAATAGCGGGTCGGGGCTGGTGGAGAACGGCTCTTTTTCTAAACCCAGGACGCTATAATAACTCATTCTTAATCTCTCTTAGCGCTCTGCCTTCCTTCCTCAGGGCGCGGATCTTCTGAAGGGATTTAATGGTCGAGTCATCAAAATAGCGGTAGTTAGTCTCCGGGCTGCGGCTTACCTCTTTGAACAGGCCAAGCTTTAGATAGAATTTAAGGGTATAAACGGAAAATCCGCTTATTCTTGCTAAATCCTTGATCAAATAGATGTTTTGCATTTCCGCTCTACTCTCACTCTCTGGGTAGAGAGTATAGCACTAACTCCATATTTGTCAAGGAGTTTCTCAAAATAACGCGTTATTCGTCAAGAATCAGCTGAGAGATAGAAAAGCTTCCTTCCAAGGCAGGATTATTGGAGCGGGTATTGATCTGCATCCTCTTTACATGCAAAAGAGAAAGCGAATTCTCTATGTCATAAATAAATTTAAGGTAAGCGTTCATGGTGGCCTCGGTCCGCAAGTCTATCATTGCTTCCTTATAAGCGCCTGCCCTTTCGGCATTCTCCGGCCTTATATCGATAATGCGCACATCAGCGGCTTTTGCCAGCTCTTCAAGCTCGTTCAGCGCGCTGACCGAAGCTGCCCCCTCCCCGCCCTTGCCGCTGGATACCGCCTTGCCGTATCTGGTCTCCAAAAGATCTTTGCGGTTGAGAAGCTGCAGGTATTTTATTAATCTTGTCCTGGCGACCTTTATCTCTCTATTCAAAGTGTCGTTTTTCGACAACATCGGGCCTACAAGGAAATTAAAAACGAGGCCGGAGCCGATCACCCCGAAGGTAAGGAAAGCTATGGTTTTTTCTCTTTTTGAAAGCATCTTCTGCATGATATATCCTTGCTATTTCCTGGAGCAGGCTATCTCAAAATCCACATATTCGCCCGCCTGATTCTTCTTCTTTGTAGCGTAGCGCACCTTAGGCTTAAAATCCCTGAAAAACTTATCCTCGTCGAGCTTAGACGCAAATCCGAAAACCTGATTTAACCCGGAGGATTGCCCCCTCAAGAGCACGTTACCTTCGTCTTCATAGATAAAGCCGGTCAAAGACACGCCTTCGGGAATGAGCTTGTAAACCGCATAAAGTATATCCATGCTGGAAGCAGTCTTTTGAGAACGGCTCTCAATGAGCTTTGACCTTTTTTCAATCTTCTCCAGCACTCCTGCTTCTGCTGCGACCTTCTTCAGCTCCACTCCCAAACGCTCTAGGTACTTGCGCTTATTATCCATGCTCCTGTAAAATCCGGACATAAATACTAGCAACACTGCCGCTACCATAAACGAGAGGCGCACAAGCTCTTTACGCTCCCGCACGGTCCTTAAGGCGGATTTGATCTGCTTCGGCAGAAGCGAAAATGATTCAGGCGCACCCTGCATCCCAAGGCCCATAAGGCTGACGAAAGAAAAGGCTGACTCGCCGACCTTATTCAAGAAATCCGCAGAAGCTGTGATCCTTTCCCTGCAAGACAGTTTCTCAACAGGCAAGGAAAGCTGCCCTGCAAGGCCCTCGGCAAGCTTATCAGCGTTACCGGCCGCGCCGCAGATGACCGCCTTTTCAGGACGGGCCCCTTGCGCCTCCTTGACATAGCTGTCTATGCTTTTATTGATCTCTTCGGAAAGTTTCTCCGCAGGGTCAGCCTCTGAAGGACTGAGTTTAAAGGAACGGCTAAAGAGCAATTTCTCTTCGGATACAACCGCCACCTCCACGGAAGGAATTTCTATATCGATGAAGACTGCGGGCGCCGAGGACGGGGTGTCAGCATAATTAAAGAAGTTTACGAGGCCAAAGGAACTCAAAACCACATTTACGTCTTTTATATTTAACGCCCTGAACAACTTTAGGTAGCGCTCGATTATATCCTTGTGCGCAATTACAAGGTTCACATGGGTATAACCTTCCTTATCGACGGAAACAACCTGATATGCAGTGATCAGCTCTTCAGCCGAATAAGGCAGGAATCTGGGTGCTTGCAAAGAGATTATATTCTCGATCTCATGAGGAGACTGGGCGGGGATCTTAAGATACCTTAAAGTCGCGTTCTGTCGCGGCAAAGACAAAACTACGGGATTGCCGCTGTATCCCAAGCTCTTAAGGGCCGCGGAGAGGGCCTCCTTGATCTTGGACTCTTCCGGCGAGGCAAATGGCTCGCAGGCCAAAGATACGAACTTTGTTTTGCGGCCGCTTCCGGCGGATGTGCACTTAATAAGCTTTACGCAATTATCCGTGATCTGGCAAACAAACACAAAACCCTTATTATGGCTTACGGTCACGGAGCTCATAGGTTATTAATATATAGCTTGTTGGGCATCATTTCAAGTTAATTCTCCTGCCAGGACAATATCTTACCGGCCTTACCTTCTGCGCCGCGCTTGTAAACAACTTCCATCCTCTTCAAGACCCCGTTCGCATTGCCGGTGCTTATGATCCGGAATACCTCTGATTTCCATGTAACCTGAGAGATAAACTTGCTTTTTAAATTAAGTTGGCTCCCCTCTTTCATCTCTGCCAATACCTTGTCGATATCAGCTTGGCCTGTAAAGCTGCCGCGAGAACCCAGGACCAACTTGATCAAAATCTCAGCGTCTTGCGCAGTAGACCCCACCTGAACCGATACCGCCGAGACAATAGCCCTCAGGACATATTCCGGCGCGGTATTTATATTGACCTTTGACTCCGCATTTACCGCTATAAGATCCTTAATCTTTTCATAAATAACCTGCGCCTCTTTTGCCGGGTCCGTGCTCCCCTGCTTCTGCAAGAAATCCTCCAAAACCGGCACCAGCTCCTCCCTGACTTTAAAAAAGTTTTTCTTTAAAATAACGCCCTCTTCCGGCGACGGATCGGTGACGGGGGTTACCCATTCTTTTACCAAGCCCGCGAGCGCTGTAGCCTTATCCTCCGCAAAATCCTTGGCCTTCAAAAGCTCAATAAACTGCTGCTTCCCAAGCTCCTCACTTACGCCATTGATATTGAGCCTGCTTTCCTCATCCGTAATGCAATGATAAACCCCGTCTTTATCGCTGTACCCGACGGTGAAAGTTTCCTTCGACTTCTCCTTTAACTCTATATCCTTTAATATGAACTTTCCCGCAGTTTCATCTTTGCCCGTGGACCAGGACTCTTTTAAGGTATCAAAACCGTTGCTTTTGGTATCGGCATCCAGCACCGTTACAGCCTTATTTACCCCCGCCTTTGCCAGGTAATAGCTTTTCAGGCTGTCCCGCTGATAGCGGCTCAAGCGCAAGTTTATGGCCGCGCGGCTGCCCAGGCCAACGGCGAATACGACCAGTATCGCCATTACCCATAAGCCGATCATCATGACCGAGCCTTTTTTGCTCATTTCACCAGCGACTCCTGGGGCAAAGAAACTACCCTTATGAATTCCACTATCCTGGCCTTTGTCTTGCTATCCGCCTTTTGGGCCGCTTCCTCGATGGAAAGCTTTATCTTGACCGCCAAAGGCAAACTCTTCTTCTGCTCCTCTTCATCTCTTTTCGGCCAGGAATCCTGCCATTCATAGGTCTCTGAAAATTCCCTTTTAGAAAATGCATATTCAAAACTTACAGCTTTGATCGAAGAAGACAATGTTTGCGGCTCATCTTTAGGGCCTTCTTTAAACGCTTCCAGCCCTTTAAACAAGCTCCGGGCAAACCCGCCATCCTGCATCGCGTATTTGACGCGGCAGATATTCAAGCTGGCCTTGCCGGAATTGTCATATGACGGGAGCACCGATAAAAGATTGAAGCTATCCGCGGTACCGGTAAAACGGGAATCATCTTCCGTGTAAACAAAGGAGTTGCGCAGGTCTGACTCGATCCTCGCAAACACAAGGCGGGCTGTCTGGTAAATGCCAAAAGAAGCATCCACCTTCCTGTAAGCCTGCATCCCGGTATGGAACGCAGAATATATGCTCACCACCACCACAGCAAAGATCGAAGTGGCGACCAGCACCTCCATCAGGGTAAAACCCGAGATCCTTTTTCTTGGCATATTAAATCCCCTTAAAAACCAGGGTGGTAAATTCAAGTGAATTCTTCTTCTGGCCCGCCCTCTCCCGCCATTCGACTTTAAAGGTTAGGGGCTTCAGGTCTCCCGCCCCGAAGGTGTCCAGCTCAGCGCTCCAGGCAAACTCCCGCTCATTAAGCTTTTCCGTACCCTGCTCCTCAAAATCTCCCTGCTTTAAGGCCTCTTCTATCTCCCACATTTTATTCTGCGCCAGGAAGCAGGCAACGGTAATATTTTGGGAGAGCCTTGTCGCGGTAAGCGCTGCGGTAAAAGACTGGAATACAAAGATTATCCCGGTCGAGAGTATCCCGATCGCAATTAAAACCTCTATCAGAGAAAACGAACTATTTGACCTTGATCTCACCAAGCGCCCCCTCAATGGATAAAGTCGCGGCCTTATCATACTTCCCCTTTAATGTGATCTCGACCGCATCCGCGCTCCCGTCGGGATAAAAATAGACCTGCGTCTTCTCCGCAGGCTGCACCGCAAGAGTTACCCCTTTGGGAGCGGCATAAGCTTTACCGAATTTTCCACTCAGCTTCTCGGCCTTGCCGGTCTCTTCATCGCGAAGACTCGCCGTAAACACGGCTTTTGCCGGGTCAATGCCCAATATGTATATTTTCCTTGCGGATATAGCGGTAGACTTAAGATAGTGGTTTAAATAATAGACGTCTTTTACGAAATTATCGAACTCCAGGCTGTCAAAAGTCCTCCTGAATCCGGGCACAGAAATTCCGGTCATTACCCCGATTATGACTAAAACAACCAGGAGCTCAATAAAGGTAAGCGCCTTACCAATTGCCGATGTCGTCTTCATCTCCGTCAATGCCATTTGGCCCGGCGGAGTAAAGGTCATAATCGTTATTATGCGTGCCGGGAGCCTTGTAAAAATAAGGTTTGTTCCAGGGGTCCTTAGGGTCCTTTTTAAGATACGGCCCCTTCCAGTTCGAAAGTCCGGGGTCGCTTCTTAATGCTGCCAGGCCCTCTTCGGTGGTGGGATACCGGCCGTTATCCATCTCAAACATATCCAACGCAAGATTGACGTTGGAGCTGACATCAGCCTTGGCGGCTGCGGAGCGCGCCTCCTCTGAACGGCCCACAAGCCGCGGCATGACCATCGCAGCCAAAACGCCGATAATGATAACAACGAGCATCAACTCGATAAGCGTAAAACCTTTGCGTCTCATAGCACCTCCCCTGTTAACTACCTTGCTGTCAAATTTATCTGAAATATCGGTAATAGCATCGACATCACGATGAACCCGACCATGATGCCCATTATAAGGATTATGATCGGCTCAGCCATCCGGGTCAGGCCTTTAAGCATGCGGTCAACATCCTTCTCGTAATCCTCGGCGATACGAAGGAGCGATTTACCCAAAGACCCGGTCTCCTCCCCCACCGCGACGATATTGGTCACAAACTGAGGAAAGAACTTGGAATTGGCGAACACCCCGGAAAGGCTTGCTCCGTTGGAGATCTCGCCTTTAAACTTACTTACGTCAGCCCTTAAGGCTTCGTTGCCAAGGCTTAACTCCGCTATCTCAAGCGAAGGAACGATGGAAACGCCGCTTGACAATAGGAGAGAAAGCGTGCGCATCAGGCGGCCCACCTCGGTCTTAAGGATTATCCGGCCTATCAAAATGATCTTCAGCTTAAACTTATCTATCGCCAGCCTTGCCTGCGGATTCTTCTTGGCGCGCTTCCACATAAAAACCGAACCGCCAACAACCATGATAATCATCCACCAGTATCCGCGCATGAATGCCGAAATATCAATAAGGACCTTTGTAGGTAAAGGCAAAGCCTGTCCCATATCCTCAAACATAGAAACAAGCCGCGGAATAACAAATACAAGCAGCACGACTATGGTAGATACTCCGACAAAAAAAACAAATAACGGATAAGTAAGGCTCGATATAAGAGAGCTCTTGAACTCCTCCTCCCTCTCCATGAAATCCGCCAGGCTCTTAAGGCTGGTGTTGAGGCTTCCGCTTATTTCGCCTATGCGCACCATTGAAGAGTAGACACCGGGAAACAGTTTTGGATAAGCGGCCATACTGTCTGACAGCGGCTTTCCGTCCTTGAGTTTTGCGGAGATGTCTTTGAGTATCAGCTTGAAATATTTATTAGCCAACTGGTTGGTGACGATATTGAGGGCATCGACGATATTGACCCCGGAGTCGATAAGCGTGGATAGCTGGCGCGTGAACAAAACCAGGTCCTTATTGGATATCTTTGGGGCGCGGTGCAGCCTGTCCTGGCCGGAGAGAGAAAATTGCTCGTTTACGATCGATAGAGGAAAAAGCCCCAGCTGGGTGAGCTTGTTTATCGCCTGCTGCTCAGACTCCGACTCGATATTGCCGCTTACGGTCTTATTGGGTCCGGACTTGGCTGTGTAAGTATATAACGCCATTAATCTAAGGAGATATCCTGCTGCGCTACCCTGATTACCTCTTCAAAGGTGGTGACCCCGGAAAAAACCTTGCGCAAGCCGTCCTGACGGAGGGTGCGCATCCCCTGCTCCGCGATCGCCTTCTGCTTGATCTGCTGGCTGGATGCGTGGCTTATTATCATCTCTCTTATGGGATCCGTGATAATCAGAAGCTCATGTATCGCGGTGCGGCCGCGGTATCCGGTAAAACGGCAGGCTTCGCAGCCTTTGCCTTCATACAATTCAACCCCGTCAGGCACCGGGACATCCTTTATCTGCGCCAATATATCTTTCTTTCTTTCGGGCTTGACCGGCTGCTTGCAGCCGGCGCAAACGAGCCTTACCAGCCTTTGGGCGATGACGCACTCCAATGAAGAAGAAACCAGGAACGGCTCGACACCCATATCCAATAAACGCGTAATAGAGCCCGCCGCATCATTAGTGTGCAAAGTCGAGAAGACCAGATGGCCAGTAAGGGCGCTTCTTATGGCGATCTCAGCTGTCTCAGCGTCCCTTACCTCTCCTACCATGATGACATCGGGGTCATGCCTCAATATGTGGCGCAAAGCCGTGGCGAAGGTAAAACCGATCTGAGCGTTAACCTGGATCTGGTTGACCCCGCGCATCTGATACTCTATAGGATCTTCTATGGTGATTATTTTTATAGAGCTTGAATTTATCTTGGAAAGGCAGGCGTAAAGTGTGGTGGATTTACCTGAACCGGTCGGGCCGGTCACAAATATGACACCGTGCGGCTTGATGATCGCCTCCGCAATGATCTTGAGCTCATCCGGCATAAACCCCAGCTTTTCCAGCTCAAGGAAAGTAGCCCCGGTCAGAATCCTTATCTGCACGGCCTCTCCGAATATCGTGGGGATGGTGGAGACGCGCAGGTCAAGCTCATCGCCAGCGACTTTTATCTTTATGCGGCCATCTTGGGGCAACCTTCTTTCGGCAATATTAAGGCCGGCCATGATCTTGATACGCGAGACTATGACCTGATGGAAATATTTAATTGTGTCGGGGATATTTATGTCGTAAAGCATCCCGTCGATACGGAAGCGCGTGCGCAGCTCGTTCTGGAAAGGCTCAAAGTGTATATCGGTAGCCCGCTCCTTCACCGCCTCGGCAAGGATCTGGTTCACGAATTTTATAATGGAGGCATCCTCGGCCATCACCTCCAGGTCCTGGACCTCTTCGGAGGCGAATTTCGACTCCTGGCCGGGCTCAAGGCCCTCTTCTTCGGACGGCTTTGCGGAGACTATCTTCTCCAGCGTATCCGCGCCTACACCGTAGTATTTGCGGATCGCCTCGGCTATCTCAGGCTCGCTTGCCAAGGCGCCCTTGACCTCTATACCCAAAAGAAGCCTGATGTCATCCAGCGTGCGCACGTCAAGCGGATCCGTCATCGCGACGGTCAACCCCTCTTCATTGAAATCCACGGGGATGATCTTGTAGTGGCTTGCGAACTTGGCCGGGACCTTCTGGATAATCAAAGGCTCGATGTCTTTATCTTTGATCTTAAGATACGGGATATTAAGATAGCGCGAGAGCAAGGAGAAGATCTTTTCTTCAGTAACAAAACCAAGCCTTATAAGGTTGGCGCATATGAACCCGCCGCTCTTCTTCTGCTCTTTAAGGGCTGCCTCAAGCTGCTCGGAAGTTATTGCCCCTTCGTCTATCAATACCTGGCCTATACGGACACTATTTTTCTGCGCCATAATATAGATTATATAGAAAACTGTTCAAAAAGTAAAGTTAATTAAGAGCTAAAGTCAAAACCGACAGCAAGGGCTTATGCTTAACACATCTCCCCGGGCCCTCAACCTTAAGACTAAAAAGCCCCGCCTTCCTAAATGAAGGGCGGGGCTTTTAGAGCTTCGTACTTTTACTTATTTCTTCTTTAATTTATCAACTAATTCGGCGACATATTTGCCGGCAATATCCTTGCAGCCAAGGCCGAACGCAAGCGCTAAGCCTAAACCCAACGCGCCCAGCATTATCCCCAGGGTCATCTGGGTCACCGTTATAGCTATCTTGAGCTGCTCAAGCGCCATGATCACTACGAATACGCCCACGATCGCTTCGGCGACTTTGCTTAAAAGCTTTCCGTAGCTAAGCCCGGCGTTATTGGCGGCAGTAAGTATTATATTCCTTAAGATGCTTGCGACAAACATCCCGAGTATCAGAATGAATATGGCGGCGATGATGTTCGGGACATAAAGCACGATCTTATCAAGGAGGCTGGCGGCAACGGTCAATCCGACGGACTCTATGGCGACCATAAAGGTGACCAGCATTATCAACCAGTAGCTCACTACGCCTAAAAGCTCTGAAAGGGAATATTTTACCCCGCCTTTTTCAAGCAAGCTGTCCAGTTCAATGCGGTCAGAAAGCTCATCGAGTTTTATTGCCCGCAAAACCCTGGTGATGATAGTTTTCACACCCTTGGCAATAAGCCAGCCGATAACAAGTATCAGAAGCACCAGCAGAATATTGACCAGGAATCCACCGATCTTGACAAGAAGCTGTCTTGCCGGCTCCACCATGACTATTTGCAGTGTATCCATGCTCTCCCTCCTTTTGTTAATAATACTATTGTTATAACTCTATCATAAATGATAGGTTATGTCAATAAAAAAATTGCTTCGCGGGGTTGATTTCAGAATCCGACCGTCATGCCGTCACTTGCAGCCACGACCTCGATGCCCAGCTCCCTGGTCAGGCCCTGAGCCTGAATATGCGGCTTTGACTTAAGCATGGTCATGCCGAAATGGGTGAGTATCGCTTTCTTCGGCCTAATTTGCCGGATTATATTCCTGGCGTCATCAAGGCAGAGATGATCCACGCCGGGCCTGGGCTCAAAGAAAACAACCGGCAGGATCAGGATATCCGCTTTGTAGAAAGAGCTCAATTCGGGAAAATATTTTGTATCCGAAATAAGAGAAACGCTTGTGCCGCCTATACTGAATTTCAAGCCGTAGGTCTCTGCGGGATGAATGTGGCGCATGGAAGTCTCAAAAGAAAATTTCCCTACACTGTAGCTTTTGTTGGCCCTAAGGATCTCTATCCTCTCAGGTAAAGCCGCGGCATGCCTTAAGATGACGGAGTCGTCGCAAATGGCGTCATCCGGGCAGAACACCACCCCCTTTTTCTTAAACCCGCCATCAGTCATCCCCTCGATCATGACATTGATATCATTGGCGTGGTCCAGATGGCGATGCGTAAGGATTATCGCATCGAGCTTTCCCGGATCAAGCCTGGGACGGCTTGCGGCGCAGCGCACAATGCTGCCCGGGCCCGGGTCGACCAGCACATTAGTGCCTGCAAAAGCGATCCAGATGCCCCCTGAGGCGCGCAGCTGTTCGATCATCACAAAACGCGCCCCGGCAGTGCCTAGGAATTTTATAAAATCGCCTGCCGGAGCCTTCCTTACTTTAGCCATATCTTCTTTAATTCCTCGTTTATATCATGTATCTGGGTATAGGTAAGTTCGAAGGCGGCTGCCTCTTTCCCCCTTGACCTGGCAGAGGCAGTTTTGCTTCCGATAAAATCATCGACCGACATGCACCGCGCTCCAAGCGAACCGGCCGCGGACTTTATCTGCCTGTCGTCAGAGACGATGATTATATTTTTGCGGCCGGACCTCTCCTCGATCAGCCTTTTTATCTTCTCATCCGCCGATATTTTGCGGGAGAAGACAATAGTTCTACTATCATAGCCTGAACCCGCAGGGGGATATCCGTCAAACACTATTATAAGTTTATTCTTGGAGCTTCCGGTAAGATCCTTGTCCCTGATGAATCCCGCAAGGGATTCGGCGGGTGCATTCCTGTTTTTATACCTTTCGGGGAACCGCGGGTGATTGGTGATGTTGTACCCGTCGATGATGTACTGTAAGGACATAGATGACGCCTCCAATGGCCCCAAACAGGACCACAAAGGAGAATGATAATAAAGAGAGCGCCACAGCCAGCTGCTTGGACACTCCCACCTTGGCGAAATACAAAGCAAAGAGGCTCTCCCTCAGGCCCAACCCCCCCAGCGAAATAGGCAGGAGCGTAATAGCCCCGATTATCGGCAGGAAGATAAAGTAATTGATTAATTTTACCTCGATCCCCAAAGAAAGCGCGATGAAATACGTGCTGATGGGGGCTATGACCTGTATAGCAAGCGATAAAAGAAGGTTGGAGGCGATCATCTGCGGGCGGTGGCGGAAGATATGTATCTCATGATGCAGGCCCCTGATCATCTCTTTGACTTTCAGCGCCCTTCCCGGCTTTGAGAAAAATGCCGTGGCGCTGGCATATATGTGCTTGTTAAAAAGCACAAGGATTATAACAACGAGCAATCCTATTATTATGCCCACCGATAAAAGTACGACCTTGTCCTGGAGGAGCCGCGAATCAAGGAAGAATGCGATAATTACGACGAGCACGAGGCCTATGTAGCCGCTTAACCTATCCAGAAAAACAGTGGCTATGACCTCCTTGGTCTTTTTGGTATGCCCGGCCAGGTCCGCTGTCCTGACCACATCCCCCCCGATCGTCGACGGAAGAAAGATGCTGAAAAACATCCCGCCGCAGAAAGAACTGATGAGTTTTCTCGGCGGGATATGCATATCCGCCGCCTTAAGGAGCATCCTCCAGCGCAGGAACCCGAGGACGTAAGTAACAATAAAGATGGCGCAGCCGATCAATAAGAGCCCTTTATCCGCGCCCCTAATATCTTTTGCCAGCTCCCCAAGGTCGATCTTGTTGAATTTGAACAAAAGCGCCAAAAGGACAATGCTTACGCCTATCCTTAATAATACCGAGAACGCTTGCTTCAATATCTTCATTCCAAACCAAGCTCCTTCCCAGTGATCAGCCGGTACGCCTCTAGGTACTTAAGGCTTGTCTTTTTGATAATATCGGCCGCAGGCATAGGCGCCGGAAGAGTCTTGCCCCAGCTAAGCCCTTCAAGATAATCGCGCATGAACTGTTTGTCGAAGCTGGACTGCGGCCTACCCCGCTCATACTGATCTTTAGGCCAAAAACGCGAGGAGTCCGGGGTAAGCACTTCATCGATAAGGATTATTTCGCCGTTATGTATGCCAAACTCGAACTTCGTGTCAGCGATAATGATGCCGCGCATAAGCCCGTATTCGCTAGCCCTTCGGTAGATCTCAATGCTCAGGCTTCTTAGTTTATCGGCGATATCCTTGCCGACTGTTGCTTCAACATGCTTCTGGTCCACGTTTATATCATGGCCCTCTTCCGCTTTTGTCGAAGGAGTGAAGATTATCTGGGGCAACTTATCGGATTCAAGAAGCCCCGAAGGAAGCTTTATCCCGCAAACAGAGCTGTTTTTTTGATACTCCTTCCAACCCGATCCGGAAAGATATCCCCTGACAATGCACTCGACAGGCAAAGCCTTGCTCTTTAAAACCACCATTGAACGGCCACGCAGCTGGTCCTTATGCTTGGCCAATTCGACGGGATATTGATCGACGTCTGAGCTAATAAAATGCGTGCGGACGACGCTTTTTAGAAAATCAAACCAGAAAACTGAGAGTGAAGTCAGGACCCTTCCTTTGTCGGGTATGCCGCACGGCAGGACCACATCAAAACAGGAGATCCTGTCGGTTGAGACGATTAAAAGCTTATCGCCCAGGTCATAAACATCCCTGACCTTGCCCCGGCGGAAGAGTTTTAAATCTTTAAAATCCGAAGTCAAGAGAACTTTACCCATCTCACTCCTTCAGGCGCCCGAAAAGCGCCTTATACTCATCCCACATCTCTCTAGGCAAATCTTTCTTGAACTTTTCAAAGAAAACTTTTATACCTTTTAGCTCCTCAAGCCAATCTTCCTTGCGCACCTCAAGAAGTTTATCCAGTGCGCCGGGGTAAAGCTGGAGCCCGGTCATATCTATGTCTTGGGCATAAGGCACATATCCTATCGGGCTCTTTACGGCGTTGACCTTACTGTTGCAGCGCTCAAGTATCCACTCAAGGACCCTCAGGTTCTCACGGAAACCCGGCCAGAGGAACTTACCGGCGTCATCGGTCCTGAACCAGTTCACATGAAAAATCTTGGGCGGCTTGGCCATCCTTTTGCCCATATCCAGCCAGTGCCCGAAGTAATCCCCCATATTGTAACCGCAGAAAGGTATCATCGCCATGGGGTCGCGGCGCACTTCACCCACCTTGCCGACCTGGGCGGCGGTAAGTTCGGACCCCATGGTAGCGCCCGCAAACACCCCGTGCTGCCAGTTAAACGATTCATACACCAAGGGAGCCAGATGCTCACGGCGGCCCCCGAAGATTATCGCCGATATCGGAACGCCGTGGTGCTGCTCTATCCTGAATGACGCCGTGGGACAATTCCCGATCGGAACGGTAAAACGGCTGTTCGCATGGGCGCCGGGCACCTTCTTACCCGCCGCATCAACTGCGCCGGGTTTCCAATAATTCCCCTGCCAGTCTATGCCCTCTTGCGGGACCTCTCCGTCTGCGCCCTCCCACCACACCGTGCCATCAGGCTTTAAAAGCACGTTGGTGAAGATTGTGTTCTTCTTTATAGTCTCGACCATGTTGGGGTTGGAGTTTGAATTTGTACCGGGAGCGACGCCAAAAAACCCGGACTCCGGATTCACCGCCCAAAGCGTGCCGTCAGAATCAACGCGCATCCAGGCTAAATCGTCGCCTACGGTCCAGATACGGTAACCCTTCACCTTCAAACCCTCGGGAGGAAGAAGCATGGCGAGATTAGTCTTTCCGCAGGCGCTGGGGAATGCCGCCGCAATATACTCAACATGGCCGTTCGGCTCTTCGACGCCCATGATCAGCATGTGCTCGGCAAGCCACTTCTCCTTCCTGGCGATAAAACTTGCGATGCGCAAAGACAGGCACTTCTTCCCTAAAAGGACGTTCCCGCCGTAACCAGAGCCTACGCTCCAGATAGTATTGTCCTCAGGAAAATGCAGGATCAGGCGCTTGTTGATATCAAGCTGAGCCTTGGAATGAAGGCACCTTGTAAAATCATCGTCCTTCTCCAGCTGGCGCAGGACAGCGCTTCCTATGCGGGTCATGATCCTCATGTTAAGCACCACATAACGCGAATCAGTCAGCTCAACGCCGATCTTGGCAAAAGGCGAACCCACCGGCCCCATGGAGAACGGGATCACATACATTGTCCTGCCCTTCATAGCTCCTTTAAATATCGCCCGGGCCTTGGCATAAGCCTGTTTTGGGGACATCCAGTTATTGTTGGGTCCGGCGTCGCGCTTCTTTTTAGTGCAGATAAAAGTAAGGTGCTCGGTGCGGGCGACATCATCTTTGGCGGTGCGGTGCAGATAGCATCCGGGAAGCTTGGTCTCATTAAGTTTTATAAGCTCACCTGAGGCGATCGCTTCTTTTTCAAGCCGCATCCTCTCCTCTTCGGAACCGTCAACCCAGACAATATCATCAGGCTGGCATAAAGCCGCCATCTTCTTTACCCAGTCATTAAGTTTTTTATTGTGCGTCGGTGATTTTCCCATCTTGACCTTTCACTTATTACTTGGTTATATATTTATACGCCGAATCCGCGGCAACCGCTCCGTCCCCGCAGGCGTTGATCACCTGATAAAGGCTTTTCCTACGGCAATCGCCGCAGGCAAACACGCCGCTAGCGGAGGTATTCATTAATTCATCGGTAATTATAAAGCCCTGCTCATCCATATTCAACTTATTTTTTAGAAGTTCCGTTTCCGGATCATACCCTATATAGATAAAAACGCCATCGCAAGGAATTATACTCTCCCCGCCGCTCTTTAGATCCTTTACCTTTAAACCGCTGACGAATTTCTCTCCGATGATCTCGGCCGCAACATGGCTTAAGATGAACTTTATTTTCTTATTGCCCCTTAAGCGCTCCTGCAATATCTCGGAGGCGCGCAGCTGGTCCCTGCGGTGAATGATGCTCACCTCATTTGCGAAGCGCGCAAGGTAAAGCGCCTCTTCGGCCACGGTATTCCCGCCGCCTACTATCACCACTCTCTTCTCCTTATAAAAAGGAGCGTCGCAGGTAGCGCAGTAAGACACTCCCCTGCCGATAAACTTCTCCTCCCCCGGAATGCCGAGCTTTCGCGGCTTTGAGCCCACGGCGACGATGATCGCCTTGGCGGAATAGGTATTTGATTCCGTCCTGACCGTCTTATTGGCGCAATCGACCTCCAGGGCCTCCTCGCTTTGCATCGGGACCTCAAGCTCCTTTACCTGGTCCTCCATACGCTTCATCAGCTCATGCGTCGTTATCCCTCCGGGAAAACCCGGATAATTCTCGATCGTCTCACTCATCAGGATCAGTCCGCCTACAGCCATCTTCTCCAATAGAAGCGTCTTAAGGCGGGAGCGCCCGGCGTAAAGCGCTGCGGTAAGCCCCGCGGGCCCTGATCCGATAATTATCAGATCGTACATGTTGATACCTCTTTCTTTCTATATGAACTACGCACTAGCGGGCCTGACAACACTTGGCCAAACCCGATAGAAAAAGCTATCAATTCATACTCCAAAAATCGCTCCTTCGCTACAAACTCCTGCACCGGATAATGCAAAGGTGATGGGGCCAGGTATTGGCCCAAAGCCAAGATATCGCATCCGGCTGTTTTAAGGTCCTCCAAAACGGCGACCACCTCATCCTGCTTCTCGCCCAAACCCAGCATCATGGAGGATTTTATACGCACCCGGGAACCAAGCTTTTTAGCCGCCTTTAAGACGCCGAGAGAAAGATCATAATCCGCCTGCGGCCTTAAAAGCGGATAAAGCCTTTTTACAATCTCAATATTATGCCCCAGGATATCCGGCCCGGCTTCAACCACCCTTTTTAAGCTTCCAAGGTCTCCTTTAAAATCCGGGATCAAGACCTCGATCTTTATATCTTTGCTTATCTTGCGGATAAGCCCTATAGCCGCTGCGAATTGTCCCGCCCCGCCGTCAGGAAGGTCATCCCTTGTAACCGAAGTAATAACCACGTCTTTAGTGCCCAGCTTCTTAACGAACTCTGCGATCCTTTGCGGCTCACAAGGATCTAAAGGCATACCCTTGCCCGCGGCGCTGGCGACATTACAGAAACGGCAATGCCTTGTACAGGCATTGCCTAATATCATAAAAGTGAAATGCCTGTCCTTGAAACATTCCGCAATATTAGGGCACTTTGCTTCGCGGCAAACCGTATTCACTCCGGAATCGTTCAGGAGCCGCGACAGTTCAAGGGTCCCGCTGTCAGGTATAGCTTGCCTGAACCAGGCAGGGAGCCTGCTTAACATTTGCGGTCCTCAAATAATTTTCTTAAAGAACGGTCATAAGATTTCTCCGCTGAAACCAAGAAGAAACATCCGGGTATCTGGCCGTTATCACGGTGATACGCCACGCATTCGCAGCATATGCCTTTTCTAGAACAGGGCTCGTAACTACAGCTGCAGTTTGCAAGATTTGCTTTGCGATTCTGACAGTTCATTCTGACTGATCTTCTTTAATCTTTTAAGCTTGCCGGCTATCCTCAGCTTATTAAGCGCCCCCGCGTAGTCGATTATAAGCTTGCCCCTCAGGTGATCGATCTCATGCTGGAACACGCAGGCCAAAAGCCCTTCTGCCTCTACTGTAACATGCTTTCCGGATTCATCCAGCGCCTCCACGACCACCGAGTTTGCCCGCTTGACCTTGATACAAACCCCCGGGACGCTAAGACAACCCTCCTCCAAGACCTGCTTGCCCTCTCTCTTTACGATCTTGGGGTTGACCAGCTTATACAGCCCACCCCCAATATCCGCCACGATCATGCACTCATTGACCCCGACCTGCGGAGCGGCAAGGCCGATACCGGAGTTTTCGTACATGAGCCCAGACATCCTGCTCAATACCTCTTTGTACCTGGCAGTCACCTTACGTACGGGAACAGACCTGCGCCTTAACGCGGGGTCCCCAAAAATCCTAATTCTTAATGCGGTTATGTTCATCTACTTTAATGATCTTTGCTTTTATGCTCTTAGCTTCCTGATCCTCGACCTGGACATAAGTGACTATGACAACCTGGTCCCCCTTGCAGGCGCCGCGGGCCGCCGGCCCGTTAAGGCAGATGACCCCGGATCCGGCCTCACCGTTTATGGCATAAGTCTCAAGGCGGTGGCCGTTATGAAGGTTTAACACCTCAACCTTTTCGCCATCCAGTATATCCGCAGCCTCAAGAAGTTTCTTATCGATAGTAATACTGCCCTCATAATAAAGGTTGGCCTCAGTAACAGTGGCCCTGTGTATCTTTGATTTAAGAATCGTCCTTAACATGTGCCTGATCCTTTCTTTTATATATTCAACGCATCTATTATGGTCTGGGCAAACTCCCCCGCCGACTCAGGGCCTGAAGCGGTGATGATATTGTCATCCCTCTCTACGGGACGGCCGGTATAATCCGCACCCTTCGCCGTAAGTTCCTTGCTGTCCGAAGGATATACTGTTGCGCGTTTTCCGTTTAATATCCCCGCGCGGGCCAGGGTCACCGGCGCGATGCAGATCGCCGCTACGATACGGCCCGAATTATTAGCCTCATTGGCCAATTGATGCGCCGTCTGGTCATCCCAATACTGGCTGGCCCCGATCCCCCCGACAAACAACACAACATCAAAATCAACTGCCCTTACATTCTCAATGAGCGCATCCGGTACCACCTCAGCCCCGAGCATCCCCTTCACCTTATCAGTAGTTGTTGAGGCGATACTTACGTATATCCCCTTTTTTATAAACATCTCCTTGGGCCTCAGCAACTCCTCATCCCTGAATTGATCCTCGGGAATGATCATCACGATCCTTTTCTTCATAGGGGCACCCTCCTGCGCAAAGCCCTGCGGGCAGCTCCTGCAGCCGCAGAATAAAATTAATAAGGACAGCACCGTTAGTATCTTTTTCATCTATCTATCCCCCCTGATCAGGCGGTTGGTCTGCCGCGCGATCATCAACTCCTCATTGGTAGGCACGACCATGATCCGGGGCTTTTTCTTAAGGCAACGGAACATCCCCCCGCAGACCATTCTCCTTATCCCCGCCTGATTCTCACCGATCCCCGCAGTAAACACGATCGCGTCGCATCCATTCATGATGGAAGCGTATGCGCCGATATACTTTTTTATGCGATACACAAAGATGTCTATCGCAAGCTTGGCGCGGGCACTGCCTTTTCTTGCCTTCGCCTCCAGGATGCGCATATCGTTGCTAATGCCGGATATGCCCTTAAGGCCGCTGTCCTTGTTCAATAAGTCATCTATCCCGTTAGCATCAAGCGACTTTTTCCTCATGATGTAACTAGCCAGCGCCGGGTCTATATCCCCGCAGCGCGTCCCCATCACCAGGCCCTCTAAAGGCGTAAAACCCATGCTCGTGTCAATGGACCTCCCCTTATCTATGGCGGTGATACTGCAACCGTTGCCCAGGTGGCAGGTGATCAGCTTAAGATTTTCGATCGGCCTCTTTAAGAGCGCGGCGGCCTCATGGGCGACATACTCATGGCTTGTGCCGTGGAAACCGTATTTTCTTATCTTCATCATCTTGTAATACGAATAGGGAAGCCCATAAATATAGGCGTAATCGGGTATGCTCTGGTGAAAAGCAGTATCAAATACAGCGACTTGTTTTACCCCCGGCAGAAGCCTTTTGCAGGCGAGGATCCCGGCAAGGTTGGCCGGATTGTGTAAAGGGGCGATCGAGCAACACTCCCTGATCTTGCGTATCACGGCTTCATCTATTAATACGGAACTCTTGAACCTCTCCCCTCCGTGGACCACCCTGTGGCCGACAGCAAAAACAGAATCTATCTTCTTCAGTATAAGTTTCAAGCCCGTGAAGTGGTCAACCACCGGCGAACCCTTCTCCCCGATATGCTCAATAGCACCATTGATAACAAGCTTTTCTTTCGGCATCTCAAAAAGCTTATACTTAATAGAAGAACTGCCGCTGTTTATGACGAGTATCTTCATCATTTTACTGCGCCCTTATGGCTGTGACGGCTACGCAATCCACAACATCCTCGACGAGGCAGCCGCGCGAAAGATCGCTTGCCGGTTTTTTAAGCCCCAAGAACAGAGGGCCCACAGCGCGTGCTTGCCCGAGCCTCTGCACAAGTTTATAACCAATATTTCCCGCTTCAAGGTTAGGAAATATCAAAACGTTTGCCCTTCCCCCCACGGGGCTGTTCGGGTATTTTATATGGGCCACCTCCGGCACTATCGCGGCGTCCACCTGAAGCTCCCCATCGGCAAGAAGATCCGGGGCCAGGCCTTTCAGCTGCTGCAGGGCCTCAGCTATCCTGTCCACTGACTTTGCCTTCGATGAACCCTTGGTGGAATAGCTTAAGAAAGCAATACGAGGCTCCAGGTGCAACACCTTGCTTACAAGCTCCGCCGCTGACAAAGCGACGCAGGCAAGCTGCCTGGAGTTCGGCTCCGGGATTATGCCGCAATCAGCAAAAAGGAACGTCCCATTGTCCCCATAAACGCAATTGGGGACAGCCATGATAAAACAGCTGGAAACGATCGTGATGCGCTCATCGATCCCCAGGCAGCGGATCGAGGCCCTGGCCATATCGGGCGTGGTGTGGTTTGCCCCGGCAACGAGCCCGTCGACTTCTCCTTCGCGCGTCATCATGGCGGCGTAATACAGCGTGTCCTCAAAAAGTTTTCTTACCGTCGGCTCATCAAGGTCCTTGTGGGCCTTGTGCAGCTCCAGAAACTCCGCAATATACCTTTCCCTTATCACAGCATCCATCTTCTCCCTGGTCAGAAGCAGGACCTTGGCAATGCCTTCCCCCTCGATGATGCGCGCCGCTTCAAGCACCCTCTTATCATCGTATTCCGGCAGGACTACGGTCTTTAAGTCCGCCTTTGCCATGTCGCGTAATTTTGTGATTATATCCATATTAGATCCCTTTCAATATCATATCTAAATCCACATTCTCTTTTATCAATTTTACAACTGCATCGATCTTCCCCTTGTCATTCGGCCTTATCTTTACGGTAAGGTCATGTATTGTAGTCGCCACGTCATAAGTATCGAGCTTAGCCAGCAGCACCGGTATTTCGGCCCTGGACAGCAGGTTCATCACCTGTTGTTCAGGGGTAATGCCTCCGGATAAAACGATCCCGGAAACTTTAAGCTTATCCTCTGAGCCATCCCGGAAAGAGCTCAAGGCCGTCATGATCATATCCTCCCTGTCCCCCGGGGTTATCATGAGGCTGTCATCAGTGATATATTTTACTGCGTCGTGCGGCTCCATTGCCCCGACGATGACCTGCGAGATGGCGCGCTCAAGGCCCCCTTTTCCGCATATGAGCTCAAAATCAGTCTCCTCGATGATCTGCTTTATGGTAGGCCGCGCAAGCATCGGGTCATACGGAAGGACCCCCAATACGTTTATCCCCTTGCGCTCCAGGCCCCGTCTTACCAGGCGGTTTATCTTTTCGAACTTGGAGGGCAGGACTTTGTTGACAATGACCCCCAGCAATTTAACCCCCTCTTTCTCAAAGAGCGCTTTGTTTAAAATGATCTCATCTATGGGCCGGCCCACCCCGCCAGAGGAGATAAGTATCGCCTTGGCGCCGAGAAGCCTGGCTACCGTGGCGTTGGAATGGTCAAATACCGAGCCTACCCCCGCGTGGCCGGTCCCTTCTATTATTACAAGGTCCTGATTCTTGGAAACCCTTCGAAATGAATCCTTGATCTGGTCACTGATCGATTTCTTGTCGGGCCGGGCGATGTAGCGCTCGGTAAACCCCTTCTCCACAGCTATGGGGCTCATATCCTTTAAGCCGCACTTTATGCCGCAGATCTTTTCAATGAGGATAGAGTCCTCGTCGATCTTTAACCCCTCCTCCTCGAGGTAGCGCTGGCCTATGGGCTTTATGAAACCGACCCTTTTAAACCGCTCCTGAAGGTTGCGGATCAGGCCTAAAGAGACAGTGGTCTTGCCGTCATTCTGCTTGGTAGCGGCAATAAAGACCTTTTTCATTAAAGGTTCTCTTGGATCTTGGCTTTAAGTGTATGCCTATTTAATACCCCGCTGGCCTGATCCATGACCTTGCCGCCTTTAAAGAACATAAGCGTAGGTATTGACATGACCCCGTAGCTGGTAGCGGATTGCGAGTTATTATCGACGTCGAGTTTACCGAACTTCATCTTACCCGCATACTCCCTGGACATCTCCTCGACAAGAGGGGCTATCAATTTACACGGGCCGCACCAATGTGCCCAGAAATCCACCATAACAGGGACCTCTGACTCCAGCACTTCTTTTTTAAAGTTGGCGTCGCTGAAATGATGCAAGCTCATTATGCGCTCCTTAAAGTTTTAATAAGAAAAGGTTTATAAATACCAAAAAGACGGCCTCATAAATTATCATAAATACAGCTTTATTTCAAGAATAAATCAGGAAGGCGGCAGCACCCTTAAAACGTAAGCGAGGCCTTTGTAAAAAAGCTGGTCGAGGTATCGCGCCGGTCAATCGGATATGCCTTGCCCGGGAAGAAAAGTCCGTAGCGCGCTGAAACAAAAAGATCCCTGAACATCTTCCAGTGTATGTAAAAATCGATTTCCTGGCCGATATCCGCGTCGGGCTCAGTGGCATAGATATCGTAGGTACCCCCGCTTCTTCTATCTTTGCGGTAATAAAAATACTTTGAGCCCACGACAATGTTATCCCCTATGCGCGCAAACCCTTCAAAAGGCTTGATATATCCTCCGAGCTTAACCACCCAGATATTTGACAGGCGGGGCATGAGGGCGTATCCGGAATTGAACACGCCGTAATACATGAAATTCGTATCATCGCCGTTGGTATTGCCTCCGGAGGTGTTGGTGACTCGGGACCTGTCCGGGTCGCCTGAACCATAGGCAAGCTCAGATTCAAGTGAAGGATGCGTAAAAAAGTCGAAATTATATTTGGCCCCGGCATCAAACGCATAAGCGTCAATAGGCTTCTTCTCCAGCTCAACCTTCTCTGCATCCGTATAGCTCTTGCCATACTCACTGATCGCCTCAAACCAGTATGAAAGATTATCTTTTACTTTTCCGCTTACTCCTGCGCCAAGGTACTGGGAGTCGTAATTATAATCCTGGGGGCCCTGGCTGGCATCAGTCTCATCCTCCTGGGCCAGGCCGTAAATATAAAATGCGATGTCTTTTTTAAAATAACTTAATTCCCCCCCATAAAAACGCCTCTTATTTTCCTTGTCGTAATTTGGGACGCTGTAATCGAGATTATCCTCGCGAGGCTTACTCTGAGAGATAAAGGTCTTAAGGAGCATGGACTTGCCCACGCCCGAAATAAGCTGCACCCCGTCATGGACATTGCTATAGACGATCCCCCGACCGAGCGTAAAGAACTGCCTGCCTGCGCTCAAGAGAAGCGGGCCCTTATACCTGTCCTGGGAGTCTGCGGCATAGCGGAGTTCCTCAAGCATGGCCAGCGTCATATCCAGGACTTCATCCCTTACGTCGGTCTGCTTAAGGGCTATGGCCCGGGCGAGTTCAGTCCTGGCGTATTCGGTCTGCGCCCTGTAATCATCTCGGCTGGTTAAATACTTGTTCCTGAGGCCTATAAGGTCTATATTCACATAACCCATATCAAGGGCCGGGCCCTGATAATCATCCCCGTTGCCGGTATAATCAGTGGCTACGCGGGGCCTCCAGAAATACTGGTTCTTGATCCTGGTATAAAACATGAACTCCCGGGAATACAAAAGGCGCATCCACAACCTTGAATCCAGGTAATAATCAGTCTTTATCCAGTCTTCCTCTCCTTTACTCTTGTCGATATTCTGATACTGGTCGAAGTAATGGGTCAGCCACCCGCCGTAGGCAAGGCTGAACTTACCCCTTTTCTCATCCTTCTTGGCCATTTCGGTATAACGCAAAGCGCGCGTCTCTTCGTCCTCTTCAAGGCGCATTTTCTCACGCGTCCTGTCCTGGGTAGCCTCGCTTTGCCCCAGCGCCGGCCCAAAGACACCGAAGATCAATGGAGTTAAAATAAATAAAATTATTACGGGACTTTTTATTTTCATATGTTATAATTATGGCAACTGTATATATTTGAATTATATACGAAATTTAATAAAATATCAATAAAAATATTTATGAATAAATCCACGTTAATAACCATCTACAAAAACCCTCTACTGCGGGCAGTGGTGGCGGCCGTACTCTTAAGCACGGCTTATACGCTCTTATTTAAAGAGTTCAAGCCGGTCAGGGAGGCGCGCCTAAAATTGATCGACGGACTTTTCCATTTGAAACACTCCTCAACCCCGCTTCCGCAGACGGCAAAAGAAATAGTCCTGGTCGCTATCGATGATGAATCTCTCAGAGAGATGAATATGCGCTGGCCGTGGTCGCGCGGGGTGCTCGCAGGCATAATCAAAAAACTCTCGGAACACTCTCCGCGCCTCGTATGCGCCGATCTTGCCTTTGTCGGAGAAAGCCAGGACCCGGCCCAGGACCTTATCCTTTCAAAGAGCCTATATGATGCCAAAAACGTCTACGCCGTGGCTTACTTCGGCAAGGACGGAAAATACGTCCTCCCTGATAAAACGGTCGGGGCCAATCTAAAAGGATTCGGCTTCGTGAATAAGCCTATAGACTCAGACGGCATAGTAAGAAGGATGCGCCCTTACGCGTTATCCGTATCAGGAAAGATCATCGACTATTCGCTGACCCTTAAAGTGATATCTGACATTTCAGGCAGCACTCCCGAAAAGTTGACTTCACTAGTACCCCTGTTAAAAAACAACACCGCCTACATAAACTACTGCGGCAAGGAAGCCCAGTTTGCGACGGTGCCGGTCTGGAAGGTCCTCGAGGAAAAAATAGACCTGGATATCTTCAAGAATAAAATAGTTTTTATCGGGGTCACGACCGAGCTCTTCCACGACTCCTACCGCACCCCTT
>Ga0315278_10000625_pt1 | contig 31322 bp, 29 predicted proteins | sample YL17G06_0_MG_FD_203880 | JGI IMG/M metagenome (GOLD analysis project Ga0315278, IMG submission 203880) | Sediment microbial communities from Yellowstone Lake, YNP, Wyoming, USA - YL17G06_0 | ecosystem: Environmental > Aquatic > Freshwater > Lake > Sediment | place: USA: Wyoming | collected... | reverse complement strand
TCGTGCCGTGCACGATGCTGGTGATCGAGCGTGCGAAGTCCTGCAGCGTCAACGGCGGCTGCATCGCCGCGGCGATCTGCGCCAGCCCCTCGACCACGGCGATCGACGGGTCGGCCGGCGTCGACAGCGTCTTGTGGATGAAGGGCGGCTCGCCTTCGCGCGCGACGACGAAGTCGGTGAAGGTGCCGCCGACATCGATGCCGATCTTCAGCGAGCCCCCAATCCTGCCGCTTCGCCTCGGGCCGCCCGCGGCGGTCAACGGCATCTGGGCGCGGCCCGGTGTTTCCCTGGACGTCATGCGATTCGCTCCTCGGCACTGGCGGGTGTTGCGACCCGACGCGATGCAAACAGTTCGCGCAGCGCTTCCCTGCGCACCTTGCCCAGCGCAGTGCGCGGCAACGCGTCGACGACGAGAACATCTTTGGGCTGCTTGAAGCGCGCGAGCCGGCCGTCGACAAACGCGAGCACGCGCTCGCGGGTCAGCGTCACGCCGGGCCTCGGCACTATCACCGCGACCACGGCCTCGCCCCAGCGCGGATCGGGCCGACCGATGACTGCGGCCTCGGCGATGTCGGCGCAGGCCAGCAACACGGCTTCGACTTCGGCCGGGCTCACGTTCTCACCGCCCGAGATGATCATGTCGGTGAGCCGGCCGTCGATGCTCAGGAAACCATCGGCGTCGAGGTGCCCGCTGTCGCCCGAGTGGAACCAACCACCGGCCAATGCCTTTTCACTCGCCGCGGCGTTGCGCCAATAGCCGCTCATCACGTTGCGCCCGCGCACCAGGACCTCCCCACTCGCGCCGGGCACGACGTCGCGCCCGGCAGCGTCGACGATGCGCAATTCGCACCCCGCCGCGGCGCGCCCGGTCGAGCCGGCCTTGGCCCAGGCCTCGTGCGCGTGCAGGCAGGCGGCGATCGGTGCGGTTTCGGTCGCGCCCCAGACCTGGATCAGCGGCACGCCACGCGCGTGCACGGCCTCGATCAGGCGCTGCGGCACCAGTGTCGAACCGGTGCTGATCGAACGCAGGCTCGAGAGGTCGGCGCTCGCCCAGCTCGGGTGCGCAAGCATCGCTTCGAGCTGCGCCGGCACGAGCACCGTCAACGTGATGCGCTCGCGCTCGATGGCCTGCAACGTGGCCCCCGCGTCGAACCTGGCGTGCAGCGTGACCGTGCAGCCCGCGCGCAGAGCAGGCGTCGTCAGGATATTCAGGCCGCCGACGTGGAACAGCGGCAACGTGGTGAGCACGCGGTCTTCTGCGCTGAGCGCGTGCATGTCGACGCTGGCGTCGGCGTTGGCGGCGAGCGCGTACTGGCTCAGCAGCACGCCCTTGGGGCGGCCGGTCGAACCCGATGTCCAGCACAGCAACAGCGGCGCATCGACACCGAGCGCCTCACAGGCCGGTGGCAATGGCGGCGCGGGCCTCGCGACCGGCGCATCGGCGCGCGTTATGAATTCATCCCAGCCGATCCAGCCCGTGGGCGCCGCGCCGAGCGCGATGCAGCGGGTTGCGGCCGGGGCGATTGCATGTTCCGCGCTGGCCGCGGCAAAGCAGGCGTCGACGCACAGCAGCGCCGGCGGGCAATCGAGCAGCATCGCGCGCTGCTCGGTGGGCGTGAGGCGCCAGTTCAGCGGCATGAACAGGGCACCCAGCCGCGCACAGGCAAACAGCGTCGCGAGCAACGCCGGGTGGTTCAGGCCGAGCCAGGCGACACAGTCGCCGCGCTCCACGCCCGCTGCGGTGAGCGCGGCGCCGACCCGATCGATGCGGTGCGCGAGGGCCGCATAGCCGATGTCCTGCCCTTCGAAGCGCAGCGCCGCCTTGTCGGGCGTGCGCCCGGCAACGGCTTCGATCCAGTTGGCGAGTGCCATGGCTGCGCCTTCAACTCAACATTCGGGTCGGAGCACCGGGCTCAAGCGTCGCCGACCTCGAGCACCACCGCCATCGCGGTGTCGCCGGCGGCGCAGCCGCTGAACAGACCGAATCCGCCGCCTCGCAGCGCGAGTTCCTCGATCAGCTCGATGATCGCGCGTGTCCCCATCGGCGCTTGCGGGTGCCCCCAGACCAGCGAACAACCATAGTTGTTCATGCTGCGCCAGTCGATGCCGTTGGCGCGCGCGAAGAACAGGTCATTCACGGCGAACGGGTTGTGCGTCTTCACGGCAGCCATCTGGCTGATGCCGCGCCCGGCGTGCGAGAGCGCAAGCTGGGCCGCGGGGAAGGTCGCCTCGGGCATGAACGCGAGCTCGGCTCGAGCCGTGCCGAAGCCCCGCAGCCGGACCGCGATGTTGCGATCGGTTGACCATTCGCGCGCCAGCTCACCCGTGGTCACGATGAGCGCAGCGTTGCCGTCGGCCGGATGCGTCTGGCCACCGTAGGTGACGCTGCCCCCCGGCGTCACGGGCTTGAGCGCCGCCAGGCGCTCGGGCGTCGAATGCGAAACACCCTCATCGGCTTCGAGCAAGGCGAGAGTTTTCTTGTATCCCGGTGCGGGCACTTCGAACGGCAGCGTCATGAAGCGCTTCAGGAAGGCGGCGCCGTTGGCGAGCGCCTTCGCGTATTGCGCTTCCCGGTGCAGCACGACCTCATGCTGTTCACTCGTCGAGAAGCCATGACGCGCGGCGACGTTCTCGGCGGTGGCGAGCATCGAATGCGGGCCCAGCGGATCGCAGCTGAAGTTGTCCATGACCCAGTCTTCGGCGACACCGGTGCCGCCCGGGCTGCGCGGGTTCGGGTAGTACAGGTGCGGGCCGTTCGACGTGCGGTCGCAGTTGATCACCAGCGCCTGCGTCGCCAGCCCGACTTCGATTTCCTGCGCCGCCGCGAGCAGCGTGCGCACGCCCGTGGCGCAGGCCTGCATCAGCGTCGGCCCGCTGCACTGCGCGGCTCCGATCAAACCCATGAGCCAGGGCAGACCGTAGAACGAATGATGCTGCGGCACCGAGAATCCGAGCACGCCATGGTCGAACCGAGCGGGGTCGATCTTGCGCCGCGCCAACTCCTGGCGCGCCACATGCGCCGCGAACTCGATGCTGTGCAGATGCGCGAAGCTGCCTTGCCAGCGCGCGAACGGCGTGCTCCAGTAGGCGCCGTAGGGGATTTGGGCCTTGTAGTTCATGACGACCTCATGCTGTATTCGTGCTGAGTTGCGCGCTGCCATTGCGGCCACCGGCGCGGCGCTGGTGCACGGGCTTGTTCGCGACGCGGGGCCTGTCATCCAGGCCGGTCGCCTCGATGAAGGCACAGCGCGCCTGCATCAGGTGCTCGTGCATGGCCGCGGCAGCCGCGTCGCCGTCGCCCGCGGCCAGTGCAGCGGTGATGCGTTCCAGCCCCCGCAGCACGATCGTGCGCACGCGCGGATCGCCGAGCGTGAGCGCGCGGATGTGCTGCAGGTGATCGGCGTACAACTCGACGACGCGCACCAGCCGGGCGTTGGGCACGAGCGCCAGCCACGCCGCCCGGTAGCGCACGTTGGCGCTGCGGAAAGCGCCTGCGTCGCCGGCACGGTACGCAGCCTGCGCACCGGCCAGAGCAGCTTCGATCGGCGCGCGATGTGCCGCATCGGCAAGCAGCGCTGCGATGCCGCGCAACGCCTCGGGTTCGACGAGGCAGCGCAATTCGTAGATGTCGTCGACGTCCTGCAGCGTCAGCGCCGGGACGGTGAAGCTGCGCCCGTGATTCGCCAGCAGCCCTTCGCTCGCCAGGCGCGCCATCGCCACGCGCACCGGCGTGCGCGAGACGCCGAATTGTTCGGCGAGCTGCACTTCCTGCAACGCCTGACCGGCGCCGATGGCACCGCTGCGCAACCGGGCGCGCAGCAGGTTGTAGACCTGATCGCCCAGCGCCGGGGAGCGTTCGACAAGCTTGATCGGTCGGTTCGGCAATTCGCATCCCCACAGCCGGCGCATTGTTCGGCCTCACGTGGATACTGCATACATTCGACCGCTTTGGGCAGGGGGACGGACCGGGCGGCGTGGGCGTTGGTTGCGCCAGATCAACTCCGCTGCAACGTCAATGGGTGATGCGTTGCGTTGCGCGGCTGGTTGGTTTGCTGCCCGGCCGAGCGGTGGGGAGTGTTCATCGGCGGGGCGAGGACCCCGACGACATTGGTACCGTCATCCGGCCGCATTCAACAGCGTTCGGAACATCGCCTTGAAGGGAGATCGGAAGGGGCAGTACAGCATAAGGATCAACGACCAATGGCGGATTTGCTTTGCGTGGCCGGGCAAGTCTCCGGGGCCGACCAACGTTGAGATCGTCGACTACCACTGAGAGGTGTGACATGGGACGTAGTGCGATTCACCCCGGCGAGCATCTCGCCGAGCAACTTGAACAACTGGGCATGAGTGCCGCCGAACTGGGCCGGCAACTCGGGGTCCCCACGAACCGGATCACAGCCATCCTGCATGGCCGGCGGGCCATCACGGGCGACACGGCGCTTCGGCTGGGCCACTTCTTCGGCAACAGCCCGCAGTTCTGGCTGAACCTTCAAGCGCTGTATGACCTGCGAATCGCAGAGAAGAAAGCTGGGGGTGCAATCAGTTCTCTGCCAACGCTCGGTGCGGCACAGTGACCCGCGAAGAAACCAACCGGTGTGCACGACGCTGCAGAGTCCAACCTGGAACAACTGCCACGTGATAGCGCGCGATGTCGCGGCCGAGGTCACCCGGCTCAAGCAGGGCTCGGGCGGCGCTGTGCTCGTGGCGGGTAGCGTACGCTTGTGCCCACCCCGGCGGCCAGCGCACCAGGCTCGCAGCAGGCGGGCTCTCAGGGCAACGCACCCGCGCCGCTGCACTCCAGCAGCGCAGCCTCGAACCATGGATTGGCGAGCCAGCGCGCAACGTAGTCACGCTCGCTGCGCCCGCCCTTGGCGCGGATCAGGTCGACCAGCGCGCTGCGCTCGTGATCCCGCAAGCCGCCCAAATCGAGCCGCGTGAGGATGGTCGCGAAACGGCGCCACGCCTCGCGCTGGTCGGGCGAGAATCCGCGCAGCGTCGTCAGGCCGCAGTGGCGCAACAGCTCGGCGCTGGTCTCCGCCACGCCGCGCTCCCGGTCCGGGCCTGCCCGCGCAGACAGCGCGGCACCGGCGCGCAGGCCCAACTCGGCCAGCGGCAGCGGCTGGTGCGGTTGCGTCGGATCGAGGTCGAAGAACAGATACTGCTGCGCGAGCCGGCGCAGCAGGCTGGTACCGCTGCGATGCCGAGGGTCTCGCTGCATGCGCGAGCGCTCGCCCTGCGCGAGCTTGCGCGTGGCGGCGTCGCGCGGCTCGAAACCGAGCTTGGCGTAGAACCACCAGGCACCCGACTCAAGCGCTTCGTCGTTGTTCTTGCCGAGCTGGTATGGCTCGAAGCTGAACGACGTGGACCCGAACACATGCCGCAGCGCAGCCAGCCAGCGCCCGAAAGTGAACGCCGCTTCGGTGCCGCGAAAGGTCTCGAAGGTGTTGAACGACAGCGCTGCGCAGCGGCCAACGATGTCGGACTGCGCGTAGCCGATCGGCACGCCGTTGCGCAGCGTCAGGCCGCCGTAGAACGAAGCCACGACGTGGCGCCGCTGCGGCAAGACGCCGATCAGCGCAAAGGCCAGGCCGTCGCCATCGTCGACGAACCATGCGTCACGCGCATCGGCGAACGAGAACGCCTCGAGCGAGCGCGCGCGCGTGACCATCGCGCCGCGCGCGAGGTCGATCACGGCCTCGCCGTCGCGCACCGACATGCGGCGCACCGAGCGCGGCGCACGTGCCATTTCAGCGCGCAGGTCGGGGCGTGCGCGCGGCGGCGCCTCGTTTCGAAACACGACCGGCGCCCGAGCAAAATGAGCCGCGCTGCGCGACGGCGTACCGGCCCCGGCCCCGGGCGCGAGCACGAAGCTCGCATCGATGTTGTCGGAATAGAACTCGCGCGTAAATCCATTGCCCGGCATCGCGGCGATGCGCCGCAGCAGGAACACCGCATCGCTTTCGTTGCTGCCGCGCAGCCGATCGATCGCCGCATAGCCCGGCAACTTCAACTCGGACAACGCCTGCGCTTCGGCCGGTGTCAGCAACGGCGGCAGGGCGCGCGCGATGCGCGCCTGCGCGTCGCTGTCGCTGCGGTCCAGCCGCAGGCTGTTCGGCCAACGCATGGCGAGCCATGACGCCTGACCGGCGAAGAAGCGGTAGTGGATCGGCGTGCCGGCCATGCCGCTGTCGGCCAGCGCCAAGCGGTGGGCGCGCAGGTCGGCGCGCCGGGCAAAGCCGGCGAGCATGGCTTGCGCCTGCGCCAGCAGCTTTGGATTGTCGGGGTAGGCGCGGATGAAGCACAGCGCCTCGTGCAGGCGCATCACGCTGCGCGCGCTGCCGAGCCGCGTGCGTGCGAGCTGCTTCAGCAGCGCGAGCTTTGAGTCAGCGGCTCCGGGCCCAAACTCGAGGCGGGAGCGTTCCAGCGCAGCAAGCGGACTCGATGACATAACGGCGCGATGGCTCAGTGCTTCCAGGAGTTCGTGATTCTGTAGCAACTGCCAGAAGCCTGCGTGACGCTGTGCACCAGTACGAACGCGTCCACCTGCCAGTCGATAGGCGCCAACGCCGGCAACGCCCGCGGCGCGCGGGCATCGCGCAGCAGCGTCACGTGAGGCACCTCGGCCCTCGCATCGAAGGCGATGTTCGCTGCGGCGAGCGCGCGGTGCAATTGCGCGACCAGTGCTTGAAACTCGCTCGGCACGACACTGGCGCCCGCCCACGCGATGCGGTTGCGCTTCCAATAACCCGGGCGGTCCAGCACGAGTGAAAAAGCTCGAGGCGCAACTTCGCCGGCGGCCTGCTGAACCTGCGCCACGCGCGCTTCGTCGACATCGCCGAGAAACGCGAGCGTGAGGTGCAGGTTCTCCGGGCGCACCAGCCGCCCGCCGCACAGCGCGTGAAGCTCGCGAGCCCAATGCGCGAGCTGCGCACGCACGCGCTGGTCCGGCCAGAGCGCGAAGAACAATCTCACGCGGCTGCGGCGCGCGACACCAGGTCCCGGCCCAGGCGCGCGGCTGCGGGGCAGCGCAGCGGTCACGAACCGGTGTCAAGCGTGCCCGCGCACGAGCAGCACGGGCAGCGTGGCCGCGCGCAGCAGGCTCTCCGCGACGCTGCCCAAGACCGCGCGGCCGATCCCGCTTCGGCCATGCGTGCCCATCACGATCAGGTCTGCGTGCGCCTTTGCCGCTGCCGCGAGCAGCGTCACCGGGATCGGCTCCCGGGTCGCTTCAACCATATCGGTGGTCGCCGCCACGCCGGCCTCTCGCGCCTGCGCCACCGCACGATCGAGGATGGCCTGCCCTTCCGCCCGCAGCTCATCCTCGACGGCTGCGAGGTTGACGATCGGGTGACCGAACGTCTTCGGGTGGAAGACGACGAATACGATGTGCAGCTCGGCGCCAACGCTCTTGGCCAGGTTGATGGCCTCGTTCAATGCAGCGGCGCAGGGTTCGCTTCCGTCGTCGGCGACAAGCAGTTTCTTGTACATGGCCACTCCAGATGGCGCCAAGGCCGGCCCCCATCGTCTCGAATGTGCGGCGCGCAGGGCCTGCATTGGTTGCGGCAGATCAACTGCGCCGCCTGGATCGGCGTCTTCGACTCATCCACCGGCGTTTTGCCGACACGATGGGAGGGCTCCTTGGCAGCGGATTGATCGGCATCGCCAAGACCAAGGCCAAAGCCCCGCTGGGACCTGTGCGGCCTGCGCGCGCGGCTTGGCTCAAACGTTGAGGCCGCAGAGGGCCACACCGTTGCACCTCCTGGCGAAAGAATTCATGGCCGCAATCACTCAGCGCGTCCTGGCACTCGTCATCGCCACATCGATGGCCGCGTGCACCAGTCTTCAGCCGCTTCCGCATGGCAATGCTCCGGGTACAGGCCGCGCGCAAAGGCAAGCGCAAAGCATCGCGATCGGAAATGCGGTGACAGTCAACCCGAAGCTTGGCGCAGCCTTCGAATTGGTGGTCACTGCGGTCCACTGGGATCTCATGGCCGGCACAGAAGCTGGCAAGGCCAGGCAAGTGATGTTCTCGGACATAGAGTCCATCGAACAAAAGCGCTTCGACATGCTCCACACGGCTCTGATTGTTTTGGGAGTCATCGCGCTGCGCCAGTATGCGAAAGGCATTTCGCAGCTCACCAATCCATAGCTGCGCAGTGGCACTGCGGCCGAACCCATCGCTCAAGCGGCGCGCCCACGGCAGGCCGCCAGCCCCGGTCTGGCGGTACGCGGTACATTTTCGCCAGCCCGGGCCTGGCGTCGCGTCGTCATCGCCCGCTTGGCTCAACCGTCAGGCCCCACAAATGGAATCGGTGACCGCTCCCGCGATCGAGTTCAACACGCCACGTCTGGCCTTTCGCGCCTGGCAGAGTCGTCATCGCGCGCCCTTTGCCGCCATGAACTCCCACGCCGAGGTCATGCGGTACTTTCCGGCCCTCGTGACAGCCGAGCAAACGAACGCGGGCATTGACATCTGGCGCGAGCAATTTGGCGACAAGGGCTGGAGCAACTGGGCTGTTGAACTGCTGGAAACGGGTGAGTTCATAGGCTTCATTGGGCTGTCCGTACCGAGGCGGCAGTTTCCGTTCAGTCCATGCGTTGAGATCGGCTGGCGTCTGAAGTGCGCAGCCTGGGGACATGGCTACGCCACAGAGGGCGCCAAGGAATGCCTGCGCGTCGGCTTTGAGCAACTCGGGCTCGAAGAAATCGTCTCCTTCACGAGCCTGATCAATCTGCCTTCGGTCGCAGTCATGAAGCGCATTGGCATGAGCAACGCGCGAGCCGACTTCGAGCACCCTGCTGTGCCAGAAGGGCATGCTTTGCGTCCCCACTGCTTGTACAAGATGACTCGCGCACACTGGGAAATGCGCGCTGTGGCGTGAACCGCATGAACCTGGATCACACGCTTGGCCAGATCGACCCCAACGCGTGCCGCTTTCCCTCGAACAACGACTCGCGTAGTCTGCTCCACGGACTTCACCATTGGTGTGCGCCTCACTTCGCTTCGCGAAATGAGCGCCCCCCGCTTCGCGAACATGGGCTTGAGATTGATGACTTCGAACACCACCCATCCTGGCGCATCGACGCCGTTGCCTGAAGGTGGGAAGTTCCTTCGTTTTCCCGACATGCGATTGCGCAAGGCTGTGCCTGAAGATGCACTCTGCCTTTCCGTCCTTGCCATGCAGGTGTTCCTCGACACCTATGCAACCGAGGGCATCCGCCCTGAAATCGCCCGCGAAGTTCTCTCGTCCTACTCTCAAGCGGTGTTCGCCAAGGCAATCAGTGCTGAGGAGAGCCGAATCACTGTGGCCGAGCGCAATGGCCATCTGATCGGCTTCGCTCAGGTCACGTTCTCTGCAAACCACAGTCTCGCTCCTGCTGGTGCCCAGGCCGAGTTGCTGCGCCTCTACGTTCAGGAATCCTTCACGGGGGCAAAGGTGGGTACGGCGTTGCTTGCTGAAGCCGAGAGCATCGCCTGCCTCGAAGGCGCCACGGTTCTGTGGCTCACTCCATGGGTTCACAATCAGCGGGCCTTGGCCTTCTACTCGCGGCGAGGCTACACAGACTTCGGCCTGACCTACTTCACGTTCGAGGGCGAGTCACACGAGAATCGTGTCCTGGCGAAGTCACTCGCAGTGCCAAATGCTGCATAACCCATCTCTCAAGCAGAGCGCCAATGGCGGGCCACCGGCCCTGGTCCGGCGCTGCGCGGTACGTTTTCGCCAGCCCGGGCCTGGCATCCCGCCGTCGGCGCCCGCTTCGCGCAAAGGTTAGCCGCTGCGCCATGTATCGTCGACACGCGCTTGTACTTCTGACCGTCGCGATTGCCGGATGCGCTGCGGCGCCATCTCAAGCGTCAACGGATTGGGTCATTTCCATCGAAGTAAAGGCACCGGGTCGTTCTCCGAAGGACGTCGAAGCTCAAGTCACCACGCCATTGGAGAACGCTCTGAACAATCTGCCAGGAGTGGTCCGCCTCAGTTCCAGCTCATACGAGGGAGCCTGCTCGTTCGAGGTATCGTTCGCTGCACGCCCAACCGAGGTCCAGCGCAAATCGGTTTCTCAAGTCATCCAAAGCGAACTTGCGCGCTCGGCTCCTGGGCTTCCCGCGCCGACCGTCGCGATTCGAAAGCGCCGCAGGTAACAAGAGTGCCGAACCCTTCAGTGGGACTTTCTGTCAAGCTGCTTTCGAGTTCGTCTTCGAGCGCATCGCTCAGCACCGATTCGAGCGCGGCGGGGCGCGGCTGGTGAGCGCATGGCCGGCGGCATCGACGGCATGAACCTGGATGACGCGCTTGCCCAGATCAACCCCGATGCGCACCGCTTCCGCTCGTCCAGCGGCGGCACATCTCAATCGTTAGGCATCAGAACCAATGAACACCGCTCACATCGTCAGAGCCATCTACTGTTCTTCGCTTCTCCTGCTTGGGTCAATTCACACTGCCAGAGCACAAGGCACCGACGGGGACATCACGGCAGTCACTGCGACTGTGCAAGGGTTCCATGCCGCGCTCACAGCCGGAAACCTGGAGGCCGCAGCAAAATTTCTTGCGCCCGACGCTGTCGTGTTGGAGGGTGGAGAGAAGGAGACACGGAAGCAGTACGTTGAGCATCACCTGCTCGAGGACATCAAGTTTGCGAAGGCGGTGCCCAGCACCCGCGGCAAGACAGAGGTCACATTGCTCGGCGACGTTGCCTGGGCAAGTTCAACGAGCATCACCCGCGGAACCTATCGGTCGAAGGCCCTGGATCTGCTTGGCGCTGAGTTGGTTGTCCTCACACGCACGTCGTCCGGTTGGCTGATTCGAGCCATACATTGGTCATCACGCAGTGCCAAGTAGCGAGCCGCGGCTTCGCGCACTGCTGCCAACCCCGCGCGCGCAAGCGGCGCGCCAACAGCACGCCCCCAGGGCCCGCCCTGGGGTGCGCACTGCATGCTCGCAGTCCGGGCCCTGGCGTCCCGCCGTCGTCGCCCACTTGGCTCGAACGCCAGACCGCGCAATCACCGCCCGCAGCCCACGGCGCAGTACTATTCGAAGCGCGATTCGTCCCGTGTCCCTTGCAGGAGCGTACCCATGCTTGAAGGCTCGTGCCACTGTGGATCCGCTCGATGGCAGCTGGACGAACTTCCGGAGTCAGCGACGGCCTGCAATTGCACCGCCTGTCGCAGGTACGGCGTCCTTTGGGCCTACGGCTACGAAGGTGAGAACATCAGAGTCGAAGGGCCGACCACCACCTACATCCGCGGGGATTCGCTCAGCTTCAACTTCTGCCCCAAGTGTGGAGGCGTCACGCATTGGCGCTCACTGGCTCCGAATGCGCAGGGGCGCACAAGGATCGCGGTGAACCTGCGAATGACCGAACCCGCTCCAATCGCCCAAGTCCCGATCGACCACTTCGACGGTCTCGACAAGTGGGAAGACCTGCCGAGGGACGCAAGGTGCGTCAAGGACATGTGGTTCTAAGTATGGCGCTCAATGGTCGCCCGCTTGGCTCGAACGTTGAGGCTGTAGCAAAAGCCCAATTCACTTGTGACCTCGCATATGGAGATCAATATCGACCTCTCAGATCGCGCTGTATTGAACGATCACGATGTCGCCAGGGGTTAAGTGACCCCGGCGACCGCACCCTCGACGTGCCGTCTAGAGTTTTTCTACATTGTCGTCAGAACTCAGGCGCAACATGCCAGACCTTCGAGCCATCGTTTACGTAAGCACGGCGAGTCAACTCATGACTGTGCCGGAGCTGGAGCCTCTGCTTGTCCAGGCGCGCGACCTGAATCTTGAAACTGCCGTTACCGGGGTGTTGCTCTACAGTGACGGCAATTTCATGCAGTACTTCGAAGGTTCAGAAGAGTCAACGCGCGTCACGTACGAGCGCATTCGAGCCAGCCGACGGCACGAGGGCATCATCGAAATTCTGAACGAGCGCATTGCCCAGCGCAGTTTTTCCGATTGGCAAATGGGGTTTGCACAACCCACACGTTCCGAGTTGCTGGCGCTGTCAACCGCGCGCTGGTTGGGCATGGCGGGTCAAGCGCCTGGCTCATCGGCCATTTCACCAGGCCTCGCGCTTCTTCAGAGCTTTTGGAAGCGTGTCCGCAGGTGAGTTTCAACTGGATAGCCTCGGGGAATTTGGCCCCCAGCCCCCACGCCACCCGCCGTGCGAGCCTGCAGTGGGCGGCTCGACAAGCTCACGGAAGACCCAATGCGGGGCAGCGCAACGGTCACGAACCGCTGTCAAGCGTGCGCGCGCACGAGCAGCACCGGCAGCGTGGCCGCGCGCAGCAGGCTCTCTGCGACGCTGCCCAGGACCGCGCGGCCGATGCCGCGCCGGCCATGCGTGCCCATCACGATCAGGTCGGCGTGAGCGTTCGCCGCTGCCGCGAGCAGCGTGGCGGCGATCGGCTCCCTGGCTGCTTCCACCATGGCGGTGGACGCCGCCACGCCGGCCTCTCGCGCCCGCGCCGCGGCGCGATCGAGGATGGCCTGCCCTTCCGCACGCAGCTCATCCTCGACCGCTGCGAGGTTGACGATCGGGTGACCGAACGTCTTCGGGTAGAAGACGACGAATACGATGTGCAACTCGGCGCCCACGCTCTTGGCCAGGTTGATGGCCTCGTTCAATGCAGCGGCGCAGGGTTCGCTTCCGTCGTCGGCGACAAGCAGTTTCTTGTACATGGCCACTCCAGATGGCGCCAAGGCCGGCCCCCATCGTCTCGAATGTGCGGCGCGCAGGGGCTGCATTGATTGCGGCGGATCAACTGCGCGGGCCGGATCGGCGCCTTTGACGGGCGTCAAGCGCTGCAAAGCGCGGGCGTGCCTCAATTGTCGCTGCCATGGAAAAGAAGACCGGTCTCAACCTCGGATACCTGATCTTCGCGCTGGTCGCGGTGGTGTTCGTGCGCGACTGGTGGGCGCAGGTGCGCAGCGTCGAAGCCGTGCCGTACAGCCGCTTCGAGGAGTACCTGGCGCAGGGGCGGATCGAGAGCGTCGAGGTCGGCGACACCCTCATCACCGGGCGCCTGAAGGCACCCGACCCCGGCGGCAAGACGGTCGTCATCGCGACACGCGTCGAGCCGGCCATGGCCGAGCGGCTGGCTCCGTACAAGGTGCCGTACACGCGCGTCATCCAGTCAACCTGGCTCCACGACATCATCTCGTGGATCGCACCGGCCCTGATCTTCTTCGGCCTGTGGTACTTCATCTACCGGCGTTTCGCCGACAAGATGGGAGGCCTGGGCGGCAGCGGCTTGATCGGCATCGGCAAGAGCAAGGCCAAGGTCTACATGGAAAAGAGCACCGGCGTCACGTTCGACGACGTCGCCGGAGTCGACGAAGCGAAGGCCGAGTTGCAGGAGATCGTCGAGTTCCTGAAGAACCCGAAGGAACATGCGCGCCTGGGTGCGCGCATTCCCAAGGGTGTGCTGCTGATGGGGCCCACCGGCACCGGCAAGACGCTGCTCGCGCGCGCCGTCGCCGGCGAAGCGGGTGTCACGTTCTTTTCGATCAGCGGTTCGGAATTCATCGAGATGTTCGTCGGCGTCGGCGCTGCACGCGTGCGCGACCTGTTCGAGCAGGCGCGCAGCAACGCGCCGGCGATCATCTTCATCGACGAGCTCGACGCGTTGGGCAAGGCGCGCGGCGCCTTCCCCGGCTACGGCGGTCACGACGAGCGCGAGCAGACGCTGAACCAACTGCTGGTCGAGCTCGACGGCTTCGACCCGAGCGTGGGCGTGGTGCTGCTGGCGGCGACAAACCGCCCGGAGATCCTCGACCCGGCGCTGCTGCGCGCCGGCCGCTTCGACCGCCAGGTGCTCGTCGATCGGCCCGATCGCAAAGGCAGGCTCGCGATCCTGCGCGTGCACGCGAAGAAGATCGTGCTTGCAGCGGGAACCGACCTCGAGCAGGTGGCCGGCCTCACCGTCGGCCTGGCCGGCGCCGACCTGGCCAACGTCGTCAACGAAGCCGCCCTCGTCGCTACACGGCGCAGGGCCGACGCGGTCACGCTCGCCGACTTCACGCAGGCGATCGAACGCGTGCTCGCCGGTGTCGAGAAGAAGACGCGGGTCTTGAGTGCGCGCGACCGCGAGGTGGTGGCGTTCCATGAAATGGGCCACGCGCTGACGGCGCTGGCGTTGCCGGGCAGCGACGCGGTGCACAAGGTGTCGATCATTCCGCACGGCATCGGCGCGCTCGGCTACACGTTGTCGCGGCCGAGCGAAGACCGCTACATCGTGCAGCGCGGCGAACTCGACAACAAGATTGCGGTGCTGCTCGGCGGGCGCGCCGCCGAACAACTGGTGTTCGGCGAAATCTCCACCGGCGCCGCCGACGACATCGCCCGCGCTACCGCGATCGCGCGCGACATGGTCACGCGCTACGGCATGGACGAAGGCCTGGGTCACGTCAGCTACAGCGACGCCGCGCCGCGCCTGCTCGACGTTCCCGGCGCCGGCACGCCAAGCGTATCAACCAGCCCGCAGACGGCCGAGCGAATCGATCGCGCGGTACAGCGCATCGTGCAGGCCGGTTTTGTGTGCGCGAGCGACATTCTTGCGACGAACCGGGAGCTGCTGGATCGCGCCGCGCAGGCGCTGCTCGCCAAGGAGACGCTCGACGAAGCCGAGCTCGCCGCGCTGGTGGTGGGTTTGGTGCGACGCCAGCCGCCCGGCGCCGGCGCGGGCCGCACGGCGTTCGCGTCGGGCCCGGTTCGGAACGAGCAGGCCGCGTGATCGGCCACTGCGCCCGCGCTGCGCGCACACCCTTCGGGCCGGCGCGCTGCCTTCGTCAGCCGCTGAACTAGTTCACGCCGCCGACCTTGCGGGCGCCGCGCGCGAGACGCCAGACCATCCACCCGAGCGCAGCGATGCCGCCCAACAGCACGGCCCACAGCAACCAGGGTCGCATCCGGGCCATGCGTTGTTCAGCCTCGGCCTGGCGCGCGATTTCGGGCACCTCGACCCAATCGCCCAGCGTGGCCCGACCGAAGCCCGGGCGTTCGTCTTCCAGCGCCGGCACCAGCGTGGCGACGGGCAGCGCGCCGGGCTGGGCGTCTGCAGCCCCTGCCAGCAGCGAGAACGGCGCCTGTCCCTGTGCCGCGAACACCAGGCTGGCGAGGTGGGCCCGGACCACGAGACGCGCGTCGCCGCCGTCCAGCGCGGGGGCACGTTCGTCGGGCACGATGCGCAAGTAGCGCGATGGCGTGTTCAGCGCCAAGGGCGGCGACTGGCTGACGGCATTGCCACGTTCGACGCGGTAGAACACACCTTGGACCATGTCGCGCCACGGCTCGTCGAGACGCTTGCGAGCCTGGATCCGTACCGGTGCCACCCGGGTGCCCGACGCCCATTGCAGGTCGACCTCGGCCAAAGGCAACGCGCCGCCCAGGTCGAAGTGAAGCGCGCGCCGCGCCATCGGGTCGGATGCGGTCTTGCCGGCGGGTTCGGGGCTGTGGCGCACGGACCATTCGGCCGGCGCATCCCGTAGCACGTCGCGCTGCAGCACGGTCTCCAGCGTCGCACCGGTGATGGCGGGCGCTGTGGCGCTGTCCTGCCAGACCAAGCGAACGAACCGGCCCGCCGCCGCGCTCAGCATCACGCCGGGCTGGGTCAGCGGCCCGGCGGCGGATGCCAGCGCCATCAACTGGCCGCTGCCGCCGGCGCGCCAGGTGCGCAGGTCCTCGCTGGTCTCCAACTCGTACGACACGCTGAACTCGGCAGGTCCCGACCACGCCATGCGCAGCGACCGGGGTGGCGGATCGCCTGAGCGACGTTCACCCAGGTCGATCAACCAGCCGGCAGACACCGCCCCGGTGCCGGCCCCCGCATCGGCAACCTGGCCGCCGCCGAGGCGTTTGATGCTGATGCGCTCGCCCTCCACCAGCACTTCCACCGGAGGCGTCCAGGGCTGTCCGGCGGCGGGCCTGCGCGGCAACGGGTAGAGCGTCGTGGCGCGCCCCTGCACGACGTCCTGCGACTCGCCGGCACGCGCGCCCAGCAGCGCGAACGGCACACGCTCGCCTCGAGCGTCGACGATGCGCAGATCCTGCAGCGCATCCCCCTGGCTGCGCTGGTAGGCGCTCGCCGGCAACGCCAATTGCACGAAGGGCGCCGGCCGGATCACGCTGATGGGCGCTGCGTAGCGGAACGCCGGTTCGCCGGCGCTGCAGGGCCACGCCAGGGACATGAAGGAGACTGAGATCAGCAGGCGAGCGGCCCAGGATTCAGCCGCTCGCGTGGTCTGCATTCTTGGCGCTGCCGAGCGTCGGCATCGGCGCCACATAGCCGATCACCAGCATCAACACGCCCACGCCGATGAACGAGACGATGCGCGTCACCGTGCCCGAGCCCGACAGATCCACCAGCAACAGCTTCATCACCACGGCGGCCAGCAGGGCGGCGCCGACCATCCACGGCAAGCGCACCGCCCGGCGTGCTGCCAGCCACATCAGCACCAGCGCGGTGGTCGTCCACAACAGCGTGGTGCCGGTCTGCACGGCAAGCGAATCGACCCAGGCATCGATCTGGAACGGCACGTCGCCGAAGTGATGGAAGGCGCGGACCAGCATCGCGTTGAGCCATGCAAAACCGGTCAGGCCCAACACGGCCGCAGGCAGTTGCGGGTGGAGAGTCCAGGTGCTGCGCGCGGCGTCGCTGTGCAGCCACCACCACGCGGCCAGCAGTGCAACGCCGATGCCGAGATCCAGCGGGTTCAGCAGCGGCACGTAGGGCAACGGCTGTGCCGACCCGTCGGACAGCCCGTTGGCCAGCAGCGTCCAGAGCAGCAGGCCCGCGCTCAGCACGCCGGCCGCGACGCCCTGGTAGGCCGCCGGCGCTGCACTCACGGGCCAGCGCCGTGCGGCTGCCGGCCGCGGCAACACCATCAGCAACAGTGCCGGCACCGCCAGCCAGCCCAGCCAGGCCCAGGCGCTGCGGCTGTCGCCCCAGGCTTCGGTGATCGCGCGGCCCTGCAGCGTGCCCAGACCGGCCAGCACCAGCACGCCCAGCACATGCATCGCCTGCTGTGCGAGCGCCGGCCAATGGCGCGCGGCACGCCACAACACGGCCAGATGCGTTGCCAGCGCAATCGGCCAGGCCCACCAGCCACCACCGGATGCCGGGTTGGCCAGGATGGCCGCCAACTGAAACACCGCCACAGCGAGCACCGGCGCATGCGCCATCGCCGGGTAGGCAGCGTATTGCCAATCGAGCCGAGCGGCAAGCAGCGTGAAGGCCAGGGCGATGCCGCTCAGGCACACCAGCCAGGCCGCCAGCCTGAATTCGACGTCGACGAAGGCATCCACCTGCACGCCCACCTCCACCACGGCCCACAGCGTGGCGCAGGCCAGCAGCAGCGGTTCGGCGATGTCTTCGAAGGCGGCAATCGGCCCGGGCGAGGCGCCGGCCTTCCGCGCGTCGCGCTTCACGAAAAAGGCCGCCGCAACGCACGCCGCCGCCGCCATCACCGCATTGAACAGGTACGCATTGAACACCGCCGTGGGTTCGCCGTAGCGGTCGAATCCCCACAGCATTGCCACGCCTGCCAGCAGCAGCAGCAAGGCGTAGCCGAAGGCCCGGGACAGCCATCGCTTCTGCCGGAAACCCAGCCACACCAGGCCCGCGCCTTCCAGCGCCCAGGCGCCGGCGGTGCTGCGCGCGTCCAGCGCGAACGGGATCACCAACGAGAGGAACACCACGGCGATGGCCAGGCTGGCGTCGAAGATGACCGCCAGACGCGGGTGCGAACGCATGGCGGCGGCCATCAGCGTGTAGAAGGCAGCCAGCACCAGCGCCGACAGGGCAACGCCGTACTCGGTGTGCCGAAGCAACCCGTACTGCAGCACGAAGGTGATGGTGGGCAGGCCGAACAGCAGGAAGCCCTGCACCCACCGGTCGGTGCGACCTGGCTCGCCGCCATCCTCATCCTGCAGGCGGCGCGCGGGCAGCAGCAGGACGGCGTTGAAGAGCAGAAAGTAGGCGATCAGGAACGCCTGGCTGCTCGGGTAGCGGCCGGGCTCGTAGTACGTCGCGCCCCAGGCCGTGCCGACGATGAAGGTGCCGAGGAAACCGATCAGGTTCAGCGCACGCCATGTCCGGTGCCAGGCCACTGCGGCGATGCCGAGGTCGAGCACCAGGTAATAGCCAAACAGCGCGACCTGGTCGCCGCTGCCGGTGGAGATCAACAGGGGCGTGGCGAACCCGCCCAAGGCGCCGATCACGGCCAGCGCCGGCGCATCCTGCAGCACCGCCAGGGCTGCCGCCAAGGCCGCCACCAGCACCATCATCACGAACACCAGGCCGGCCGGCAGCACGCCGTAGAAGCGGAATCCGACGAACAGCGTGAGATACAGCACCGCCACGGCGCCACCCTGCAGCACCTGCGCATAGCCGGGCCGTGTCGTACGCAGGCGCCAGCCCAGCCCCAGCAACACCGCCGCCACCGCCGCGATGCCGGCCAGGCGCACCTCAACCGGTACGTGCACGTGCTCGCTGGCGAACTTGGCCAGGAACGCCAGGCCGATGAACAGGATGGCGACGCCGGCCTTGACGATGGTGTTGCCGCCCATCAGCCAGTTCCTGGCGGCCGCGAGCGCGGCTGGCGGGGCGCTGACCGACATCGCCGGCTGCACAACCTGCGGCCATGACGTGGTGGGCTCGCCATCGGCCACTGAGTCGCGCAAGGTGGCAGTCTCGACCGCAGGCTCGAGCCAAGGCTCGGCGGCCTCGGCTGCGGGCGGTGCCTGCGGGGCAGCCGCTTCCTCCGGCGGTGCGGTCGCGCTGATGGCGCCGGCGACTTCGGCCACATCCGCCGAGGCGGGCCACGAAGACAGCTCCTGCCGCGTGTCGCCTTCCTGCGGCTGCGGTGCGGCGATCTGTGTCTCGAGCCAAGCCAGCGACTTTCGCAGCGCGGCGAGTTGGTCCGCCTGGCGCATCGAGCGCACCAGCAGCCAGGCCAACAAGGCCCCGGCCGCAGGGCCGATCAACTCGCCCGCCGCCCCCCCGAGGATCAGGCCGATGAATATGGCGATGGCATACACGGCAACTCTCCGTAGGCTTGCGTCGAATCACTCTAGCAGCGGTCGTCGGTGAGTCATTGCGGCCTGTCAAGGTTTGCGACGCCCGCTGCCCGGGCACTGCGGGGGTTGGGTCACAGGTCGCGCACTGCGCTGCCGGCTTGGCACGCGGCCGCCTCGGGTGCGAGCCTGCCGTCCTTCATCAGGGGCGAGTTCGACGCGTTCCTGGAGTGCGGCATCCTGGCGCACGGCCGACGCGGTCACGCTCACCGACTTCACGCAGGCGATCGAACGCGTGCTCGCCGGGGTCGAGCAGAAGACCCGGGTCTTGAGTGCGCGCGACCGTGCGGTCGTGGCGTTCCACGAAATGGGCCACGCGCTACGGCATGGACGAAGGCCTGGGTCACGTCAGCTACAGCGAAGGCGCGCCGCGCCTGCTCGACGTTGCCGGCGCCGGCGCAATGAGCGTATCGACCAGCCCGCAGACGGCAGAGCGCATTGATCGCGCGGTGCAGCGCATCGTGCAGGCCGGCTTTGTATGCGCGAGCGACATTCTTGCGACGAACCGGGAGCTGCTGGATCGCACCGCGCAGGCGCTGCTCGCCAAGGAGACGCTCGACGAAGCCGAGCTTGCCGCGCTTGTGGTGGGGTTGGTGCGGCCTGAACCGCACGGCGCCGACGCGGGCCGCACGGCGTACGCTTCGGGCCCGGTTCAGGACACGCAGAGCGCGTGACCGGCCACTGCGCCCGTGCCGGGCGCACACCCTTCGGGCCGGCGGGCTGCCTTCGTCAGCCGCTGAACTCAAGCGCTGGGCCGCGCACGCAACAGCCCCCCTTGACGACCCGTATCCAAGTGGCTACAGTTGACGCATGTTCACCGTTCTTTAGACGGAAGAGTTCGTTGCCTGGCTCGATGATCTGAAGGACAAGCGCGCGCAGGCTCGTATCGCGGCACGCCTGCGGCAGGCTGAAGCGGGCAGCCTCGGGGACTGGCAGCCCATAGAAGGCGACGTCTCTGAATTGCGGGTGCACTACGGTCCCGGCTAGCGCCTGTACTTTGTTCGCCGCGGTCGAGTGATCGTCGTCATGCTCAATGCTGGCGACAAGTCAACTCAAAAAGCGAGGCATCCGCCGCGCCTTGAAGCCCGCTGCTGAACTTGGAGATGATCTATGACCAAGGCCAAAGTCCCGCTGAAACTTGTCGCGTTTGACGCAGCGCGATACCTGGACGACGATGAAGCCATCGCCGAGTACATGACCGCCGTATTGGCGACCAACGATCCCGATTTACTCCTCATGGCCCTTGGTGACGTAGCTCGGGCAAAGGGTATGGCGCAGGTCGCCAAGGCCGCGGGCCTGGGCCGGGAGAGCCTCTACAAGGCACTTGCACCTGGCGCAAAGCCGCGCTTCGAAACAGTGATGAAGGTTGCCCGTGCGTTGGGCGTCAAGTTCACAGCTCAGCCTGCATGAGTGGCCATCATGAAGGCCTGGTCCAACGCATCGCTCACGCGGAGCGACAACGGCAGGACCCCAGGCCGTCGAGCCGGGGATTGGACACTTGAAGTCCGACCACCGACTGGAGCGCTGCTGGCTGCAAGGCGCACTGGGCGACGCGCTTCCCGCCGTCAGTTGCGCCGCGGGCTACAACCTGTGTTGGCTGCTGCGCGCGATTGCCGCGCAGGGCCGCACCCGGCTCTACGCCTGAGCCTTGCGTTGACTCGCGCGAGGGCTGCGCGGCTGGCAAGCTCTGCCGGCGTCAAGGCGTGAACGAAGATCGGGAAATGAATTTTGCAGGTTGAGCCGCGCGCTCTCGTCAATCACGTCCTGCGCATCAACATCAGCACGATCAGCCTATGGTTAACAGATTGGCGCAGCGGATACAGTTGCCCGTAACCCGTCCTTGCTCGTCCGCAACAGCACGAGTCCCGCCCCACCACCTCAGTTGCCGCGGAGCACGTCGCGCCGCACCCTTGCGCTACGGGACGGAAATTGCATTTTGCATGGCCGACTCACTACCCGCAGCACCGACGTCAAGCGTGATGTCGGTGGCAGAGGTCTCACCGACCGCACTTCCACCAAGATCGCCAAGAGTCACCGTGAACGAATTCAGCAGATAGGGTGACGAATCGGATACCGGCTTGCGGTCGACCTTGATGAGTTTGGGCGGAGGACAAACCGGTTCGTTTTCGTCCACCATCAGGAAGACCCGGAGATCAACCACTATCTTGTAGCGCTTGCCCCCGTACTCGGCCATGAAGACCGCTTTGTCGTTGCCGGTGTAATTGGGTGTAACGTCGTAGCGATAGGACGTCATCCCATCGGCGACTCCAGAAACCAGAGTTCCGTGCGCTGGCCCCTCCAATAGAGTTAGTTTGACGGCGGCTGACGCGTCCCAGGCATAGGCACGATGGTCGCGATTCTCCAGGTAATTGATGAGCAACTGCGCAGGGTCGACCGATCGCAATGCAGACCTTGGGTCACCTGTGCTCTCGGTTTCCTGACAAACAGTCAGCTGGCAATCCGGCGGCCGCGCAGCAGTATCGGCCGCTACCTGGACCAGCGCCATGGGCGCGTCCTGCACCGGAACTGACGGCACATCCATAGTGAACATAAGTTCGTCTCCTTCATCTACAAGGGTTCCACCATAGTCCAGCAATTTCTGGGCTTCTGTTTCCAGGGTCGAGGGAGAAATTTCCGAATCTGTTGCCACCAATGCAGGACTATCGGACAGCAGTTTCGCGGGTTCAATAGTCGGCCAAGCAAAATTCGTCTTCAGGCGCGCGCACTGCAGACAGCCGACCCGACGCGGGCTGGACGGCCCTGTTTGCGAGGGCGAACCTCGGCAAGGGTGGCAGCCGTTGCCTGCGGCGCACACTGCGCAGGTATTGCCGCGCGTGGCCCTGCGCGTACGAATCCTCCAGGAATCAAACCCCTGTGAATTTGAACCTGAGGGAAATCGCGGCCGGATTTCGTACGCAAAGCCAGCATTTATGCAGGCCTGCGGGATTTTGCAGGGCCGACTAATGACTGGTCCATAGATCCCAACCCCGGTTCGAATGAAGAGTTCCTGCCGACCAGCAACCCCAACGTCTGGCAAGCCAAGGCCGGAGCGGACGCCGCCGGCAAGATGGACATGCTCTCTGTCGTCCTGCACGAACACGGCCATGCATTGGGCATTGCGCACAGCGGCGACGCTAACACTTCGAGTTCACGTGCGACGGACGGCTGTGCGCGGCGGGCTACATGAAGGGTGCGGCCGTTGCGCGCAGCGGGCTGGTACCGAATGCGCAGTCGTATGCCGCAATGGGTTCGACAGCACCGACCACTTCACTGCCGGCACCCGTGCGCGACCGGCTCGCGGCCGAACGCGGTACCATCGCCGCTGCTTGGTGAGGCCGATCGCAAGCCCGCAGGAACAACCCGCGAACGGAGAAAGCCGTGCTCGCACAAACTCTGATCGTCACCGGCGCCCTGCTGTTCGGCCTGCTCGGAACCTTGCACCTCGGGGCCACCTTCTTCACCGACAACTTCAACGCCCGCGACGCGGCCACCACCGCCGCGATGAAGGCCACCAGCCCGGTGCTGACGCGCCGCACCAGCCTGTGGAACGCCTGGGTCGGCTTCAACGCAAGCCATAGCCTGGGGGCGATGCTGTTCGGGGCAATCTACATGGTGCTGGCCCTGGGCCACATGCAGATGCTGAGCCAATCGCCCGCACTGTTGTGGTTGGCGGTTGCCGGCAGCCTGGGCTACCTGGCCCTCGCACAGCGCTACTGGTTTCGCACGCCGCTGGTGGGTATCGCGCTGGCCAGTACGTGTTTCTTCATGGCCGCGCTGGTCCTCAGCCTCTGAGCCCCAACAGCGCGCCGCCCGGCCGGGCAGGCCTCGTCAGTGCGAACTGCAAGGCTCAGAGGTTCGGGTAGCCGGTGGCCAGAGCCGGGTTGAAGAAATCGAACATCTCGTTGGCCGGCACCTTCAGGTTGAAGCGGGGGTCCGCGGTCTCGATGTTCAAGTACTTGCGCAGCGCCGCATGAATATGGCGCGGCTTGATGACGATTCCCGCGGCGGGATCCACCGCACCGCTCGTGACGTTGATCTTCTGTTGAGTGTGTTTCGGGCCACTCGCGCCGAAGGCGCGGTTCCCCCATGTGGGGTTCGCCTCCATCAGGATCTGCGAGCCGACCTCCCAATGGTCCTTGCCATTGCCGGTGTTCAACGCGGTGCGGCCGAACTCGGAATAGACGCGCACGAAGAGGCGCGCGCTCAAGCCCAGATCGGCCGACTTCTGCCACAGGTAGTCGAGCAGGTTGGTCAGGCGCGGCAACGCGTTGGCATAGCTGGCGTCGATGTCACTGTGCGCGTCGAACCCGCCGCTGGCGAGTTGCACCGTCGAGGTGATGCCGGCCTGCGCGGCGATCAGCGCAATGTGCGCCTGCGTGAAAGCATCGAACGTTGCCGGTGTGAGCTGCGATACGCGCTGCAGCAGCGCCCGCGAATCGGCAGCGCCGAGGAATTCCTCGACCGCCACCTTCGAGCGCGGCAGCAGGTCGCCTCTGACTTGCAAGGCTTTCATGCGCTCGGCGCGCGCCACCTGCGTGCGCGTCAGATCGGCCTGTTTCATGAAGTCGTTGCTTGCCGAAGCAGCGTTTGGCTGGGTCATGCCGCGCCAGGCGTTCGCATCGGGGACCGGCGTGGGCGGCACCAGGCCGGCGCTGGTGCCAAAGCCGCCCCGGTTCAACCAGGGCATGGGCATGCCGCGACCGTAGGTGTACGCAAACAGCTCCGACAGAGTCGGGTAGCCCGTGTCGAGCCTCCCGGTGGCGTGCGCGCGGGTGCCCACGTCGTGGCTGTTGGTTTCGCTGTGCACGCCGTTGATCGCCAGGATCTGGCTGAAATGTGCATCGAAGAACGCCTTGTTGTTGCCCATCGGCGCGTAGCGAATATTGCCGGCGATTCCCGCGGGCGTGCCGGCCGCCGCGTAGGTGTTGAGGGTCGCATCTTTTTCGCGCGGGTCGGTCCACGAACTCTGGTCGAGGCCACCGGAGGCGTGGATGTTGACCAGGATCCGGCCGGTGTACGACCCGGTCTGCGCGCTGGCGGGGGCAAGCAGCGCCCATGACGGAATGACCACGCCGCAGGCGCTGGCAAGTTTCAGGAGTTCTCGGCGTTGCATGTGATGCTCCTTCGACGGTTGACGCACGCGCAGCCGTGGGCTTGCGCACTCGTGTGGGGGTTGTCAGCGCTTCATTCGTAAAGAAATTTGGGGTCGCCGAGCATGTACGCGATGACCGCGGCCCATGCGCGGCCGATGTAATTCGCATCGTTGCTGTTGTTGTAGGCGCAATTGACGGGCCGGGCCGGCGCGGTGGCGCGGTCGGCCCAGGTGTCGGTGAACAGCTTCAGGGTACGCTGCACTTCCACGTCAGTCTCGGGCACGTCGTCTTTCCACAATGCCTTGTGCAGGTGGCGAATGTTCTGCTTGATCGCGGCAAGGCCCGCCGTCGACGCCGGCGTATTGCTGAGCGCGGCAGCCGGGAACAACAGGCGGTTGGCCACGGGCTTGTCGAAGTCGCCTTTCGTGAACGCGCAGCTTTGCACCGCCACGAACCGGTCGATCGTGACGCTCTGCATCGTGGTGTGCGACTTTGCGCGATTCACGCGTTGCACGCCGTCGAAGTCGCCATAGTTCAGCGCCCAGCCGGCGTAAGCGTTGTCGAACTCGGACCAGCCCTGGCCCACGACGCCGATGAGCTTCTGGTTGAGTTGCGAGGGCGGGAGCATGTTGACGCTGCCGATGTCATGCAACTCGCTCGCGCGCGTGGCGCTGAGGCTCGCCACCCGGTCGGCGCGGAACCACTGACTCAACACCAGGTCGACGAGCAGGTCGCGCACGTTGTAGGCGCCGTTGCCTGAGGTGTTGCGAAAGCGCGCGGCGATCGCCTGAAACTCTTCGTTCTGCGCGGTGTAGGCCGAGAGCAGGCTGGCGTACTGCGGGCTGGTCTGGTCAAACGGTGCTTGCAGCGGCGCGCGGCCGAACAGCCCTTCGTACCAGAAGTGCACCGCGCCCAGCGCAAAGCGCGGGTCGCTCGCGATCTGCTGGCCGAGCCATTGCAGCGCGGTCGGGTTGCCAGTGAAACCGCCTGGCATGAGCGTCGAGCCGTAGCCCGGTGCTTTGTCGTCACGGAACCAGTTGTCGCCGGCCCGGTAGTAGGCCTGGTTGTTGGCATCCTTCGGGAAGTTGGCCGAGCGATAGGTGCCGGGCAGCGCGTGGTCGAACGTGCCGGTACGATTGGGCAGGTAGCGATTGCGCTCGTTCCAGTTCTGGAATCCTGCGGCGATCGGGTCGATCGTGTCATGGCAGGCGGCGCAGCCGGGGTTTTCGAGCGTCGGCACGCGGAACTGCGTGCCGTCATCCAGAGGCCGCACGGCGAGCGCGCTGGCATCGGTGGCGAGGAACTGCTTGTAGAGAATGTTCACGCGATGTCGGTTGCGGTTCGTGTCCGTCGTCGGAAAGCGCTGCAGCCATGGGTGCGTGGAGAGCACGCCCGCGTGCTCGCGCGTGCCCCCAAGACGCTGGCTCGGCAGCGTCGCCTGGCGCCACTCGGTGTCGTCGTCCTTGTTCGTGAAGCTGCCCTGCACCGTCGCGCCCAGAAAGTCGGCGAGGATGCCGTTGACCACCGTGTAGTTGGCCGACACCATTTCGCTGTAGGGCCGGTCGTTACGCACGATGAATTTCATCAACTCGACTTGCTCACGCCTGGCGGATGCGTCGAAGCGGTTCTGCACCGCTGCCGCGACCTGCGTCACGTTGGCAGCGCCGAGCACGGCGCCGGCGGTAGGCCAATCCAGCGGGTCGTAGCCCATGCTGTTGCCGCGAACCACAACCCCCGGGCTGAGGAAATGCGTGTCACCCTTGTCGTTCAGGAAGCGCTCGAACACCGGCCCCTGCATATAACCGCGAATCGTCTGGCGCAGCACCGGTGTGCCGCCTGCGCTGACCGCCGTAGCCTCTTCGGGCGTGGGGTTGCGCCCGGCGAACAAGACCGAGGCCTTCGCCAGCACCGTCGCATCGCTAGCGAACGCCACGCCTTGCCAGAACCCGCCGGTGCCGGAGGCAGGCGGCGTCACGGTGGTCGTCGTCGTACAGACCTGCGCCGTCATCTGTGGAATGAGCGAGGCCAGGTCCTTGTACGGCTGCGAGTTGATGTCGATGTAGGGCTTGCCGCCTGCGTGGCTCGGCAGCCCGATCGTTCTGGAAAGCAGCATGCTGCCCGAGACCCTGGCGTAGTCGCGCAGCAGGTTGTAGTTCTGCAGCTCGGTGTCGGCCGGCGCGAACACCAGCGCCGTGCCGCCGGCGACACCGCCCTGCACATGGCAACCCGCGCAGGCGCCATTCATGCTCGCCCAGACACTGGAGCTGAACAAAGCGGGCGCGATGGTGCAGGGCGTCTGCGTCGTCACCGTGGTCGCAGGCTCTTCAGTGCCGGCACCGCAGGCGGCAAGAAGGACGACGAGAAGCAAACCCACGACGCGGTGCGGCAGTGATTCGCCGCACGCGCTGCGGTGCGAAAGAGGAGCTGAATCCATGGCACCCTCCAAATGGATTTGTGGTGGCCAGTGCGCTCCCAGCAAGCGCGGCCTCGGCAACTGATTGTTGTCGGCCCGAGTTCGGTTGCTTCGCTTCGCGCAGCAGCGCGCCACGAATGCAAACCGCTCGGACGGATTGGGTTGAGCGTGTAAACGTAATCGCGAGGATGGAGGACATCGGATACAAGTCGTGACGACGAAGCCACGGCAGAGAGCGCAACCTGCGTCCAAATACCAGGGACCTTGCTAAAGCCCCCGGGAATCGTGTTATGCACCAGTCGTCGCCGGACTCGACGAAGCGAAGGCCGAGCTGCTGGATCGCGCCGCGCAGGCGCTGCTCGCGAAGGAGACGCTCGACGAAGCCGAGCTTGGCGCGCTTGTGGTGGGCTTGGTGCGGCGTGAACCGCCCGGCGCCGACGCGGGCCGCACGGCGTTCGCGTCGGGCCCGGTTCAAGACGAACAGAGCGCCTGACCGGCCACTGCGCCCGTGCCGGGCGCACACCCTTCGGGCCGACGCACCGCCTTCATCAGCCGCTGAACTCAAGCGCTGGGCCGCGCGCAAGGGGCTCGCCATTGACGAACCGTACCAAGCCGGAGACGAAGGCGGCGATGGTGGTGAGGTGCGGGCAGGTGTCGCCGCTCAGGGCAATGAAGGCGACGTGCTCGCGGCGCGCGCGTTCGATGGCCCGGCTGGAGACGATGCCACGCGGGCAGACTCTCGGGATGGTTTTTCTGCGACCTCGCCAAGGTTGTGGAAGAACCCCGATTCACTCGTGACCTCGCCAATGAAGATCAAAACCGACCTCTCAGATCGCGCTCGATCGAACGATCACAATCTCGTCAGGGGTTGAGTCACCCCCGCGACCGTACCTTCAACGTGCCGTCGGGACTTTTTCTACATGCTCGTCAGGCGGCCTCATTCACGCCATCCGCAATGCCACCGGTCCCAGCCCCTGTCGCCGCCTTCCTTGAGTGCAGGCGCATCGTCGTCGCTGGCGTGTCAAGGTCGGCGAACGCGCCCGCCAATGCCATCTTTCGACGCCTTGTCGCTGCGGGTCATGAAGCCATCCCCGTCAATCCCAGCGCCGCCGAGCTCGAGGGTCATCGCTGCTACGCGGACATCGCCTCAGTGCCGGGCCCGATCCATGCCGTCATGGTCGTGACCCACCCGTCCGTCTCGGAGTCTGTGGCACGCGCTGCGCTTGATCGCGGCGTCAAACACATCTGGTTCCACAGGTCGTTCGGCACCGGCAGCGTCTCACCGGAGGCGCTGGCCACTTGCCGCGCACGCGGGGTGGAGCCCATCGAAGGTGGATGTCCGCTCATGTACTGCCAACCTGTCGACCAGGGGCACCGCCTCTTCCGTTGGTGGCTGCGCATTCAACATCGCGTACCAGGGTGATTGCGTGTCGCTGCGCCAGGCCGCCTCACTGCGTCAGGTTGCAAAACCGAGCATGAAGAACTTGGTTCTCGCCAGCTACAACGCCAACCTGGCCGAGGAACTGCTCAGCCTTTGGCGCCAGAGCTTCGAACATGGAGTCGGCATCACGGACCCTCACCCACTGCAGGAGCAGCGCGCCTTCTTCCTCGGTCAAGTGCTGCCCAAGAACTCAGTGCGCATTGCGCTGGAAGCGGGCAGTCTCGTCGGCTTCATTGCAGCCACGCCGGAATCAGTCAGCCAGCTCTATGTGCGAGTCTCCTGCCTTGGTCATGGCGTCGGCAGTCTCCTCTTGCACTGGGCCAAGGAGCAATCCAACGGGAGCCTGTGGCTCTACACGTTTGCGCAAAACACGAATGCAAGGCGGTTCTACGAGAAGCATGGTTTCAAGGCAGTGGCCTACGGCTTTGAGCCAACGTGGAAGCTCGAGGACGTAAAGTATGAATGGCTGCGCTCCGGAGTTGCCACCTGATCATTCGGCCGAGCCGGCTGCTTCCGGCCTGCGGCCTCCAGCGGCGGCCCACCTCAAACGTTCGACCCTTGACCCCGAGTCCCTATGACGCACCGTTCTTTCCCAAGGCAACTGCTCGGCCTTGCCGGCTGGCTCGCTGCCACTTTCGTCGCCGGCGGCATCGGGGCCGTTGCCTCCGCGAGTGCCAGCGTCTTCTACGCCAGTCTGTCGCAGCCGCCCTGGGCTCCGCCTGCGTGGCTCTTCGGTCCGGTCTGGACCGTCCTGTACATCCTGATCGGCGTCGCGGCCTGGCTCGTCTGGCGCAAACACGGCTTCAGCGGCGCCCGCGCTGCGTTCTGGCTCTTCGGCATTCAACTTGTTGCCAACGCGCTGTGGACCTGGTTGTTCTTCGTCTGGCACCTGGGCGCACTGTCGCTGGCCGAGATCGTTCTTCTGTGGATCCTGATTGCCGCCACCATCGCCGCATTCTGGCAGTTGCACCGCCTCGCTGCACTCATGCTGGTGCCCTATCTGGCGTGGGTGAGCTTCGCTTCGGCGCTGACCTTCGCTCTATGGCGGCTGAACCCCACGGCTCTTGGCTAGTGTGGTGCCCGAAACCACTTGCATGAAAGAGTGAGCAGGCTCCTTGCAAAGACCATGGCCCGGTGGGGACGGACGCAAATGTCCGGCGATCTGCAAGCGAAAGCAGAAATAATCTCCAGGGTATGTGCCACCCAACCTGCCGCTTTACCCCGACGCTTCACGGCGCGCGCAATGGGCGCGCGGTGAAGCGCGGCTGAGCGCCGTCGTCATGCGTCTTGCTGCCTTCGTCACGCTCGCTGTGCTGTCGCTCGGCGTCGCCTTGTACGCCGTCGGCGCCTACGGGCTCCTGCCGCTGGGCACGCTCGTTCACCCCGACATGCGGGCCGCGTTTCGGGCGCATCCGATCGGCATCTATACGCACGTCTTTGCGTCGGTCGTTGCGCTCGCGCTGGGTCCGTTCCAGTTCTCCTCACGGTTGCGCGCTTCGCGAATCCAGCTGCACAGGTTCTCTGGTCGCGCCTATCTAGGCGTCGGCGTCTTGTTCGGTGGTCTGGCGGGCCTGTACATGTCGCTTCATGCCTTCGGCGGCATCGCCTCGCAACTTGGTTTTGGTTGTCTGGCGCTTGCCTGGCTGTTCACTGGCCTGCGCGCATTCCTCGCAATCCGTCGGCATGATGTAGCGACGCATCGTCGCTGGATGGTGCGCAACTTCGCACTGACCTTCGCGGCTGTTACTCTTCGGCTCTACTTGCCGGCGTCCATGGCAGCCGGCATCGCATTCGAGCTTGCGTACCCTGTCATTGCCTGGCTCTGCTGGGTGCCCAATGTAGTGGTGGCCGAGGTGCTCTTCAACCGGACGCATGACGCTTCGTCGCAGCCGAGAGCCGGCGGCAGGCCAGCGCCTGCGGCTGAGCTCAATCGTCAGGCTCCGCCAACCGACCGCAACTTCTGATCCATTGCCATGTCCGATCGTGCCGCCACCCTTGCCGCCGCCCTCATCCGCAACTTCGATGATGTGCCGCTGACGCGTCTGCTGCGGGAACCTCTGTACGACGCACAAGGTGCGCGTCTGGCACGAGGCACCGCTGCCCGAAAGCTCGGTGCCTCCATCGACGTGCTCGCCCCAGGCAAGCGCGGGTGCCCGTATCACCTGCATCATGCGCAGGAAGAGATGTTCATCGTCATCGAGGGCAGCGGCACGCTTCGAGTGTCCGGAGAAATGCTCCCCTTGAAGGCCGGTGACGTGATCTTCATCCCGGCCGGTCCAGACTATCCGCACCAGATCATCAACACGTCCGACGCGCCCTTGAAGTACCTTTCCATCAGCACCATGGAGGCACCTGAGATCTGCGAGTATCTCGATTCGGGGAAGTACCTGGCAGAAGGAAGCCTCGACAAGAGCACGCCGTTCGACGTGATCGCGCGGCGAGGGACGAGCCTCGACTACTGGGATGGCGAGCCTTGAAGGCCACGCCCACCCCTTCCATCGAGGGGGCGCTTTCCGGCCTGCGGCCTCCAAGCGCCTCTCGTGTCAAACGTCGACCGCTCCAACGTCGACCGCTCAAAGGCGCACACCTGCGGACTCCCCGGTTCGAATCCCCCTGCGGCCGCTGAAGCAACTGCCCGATGCGCGCAGCGTATATGCTTTGAATTGCTTGGCGCATTCGCGCGTATCAGACAAGGAGAATCGCAGTGAGCAACAGCGTCGTTTGGGTAGATATTCCGGCCACGAACCTCGACCGGGCAATCGCGTTTTACTCGGCGGTCCTCGGCAGCGCCGTGACAAAGGAAGGCGGTCCAGGTTTCGTGTTTGGACTCTTGCCACATTCCGGAACTGACGTGGGTGGGTGCGTGTATGTTGCCGACCATGACAATGCTCCCTCGAAAGTCGGACCTCTCATCTATCTGAACGCGCAGGGCAGGCTTGCGCAGGCCGTGCAGGCGGCGATCGAACACGGCGGCCTGGTCCTACAGGCCATTCACCAAATCGGCCCTCACGGCTCGCGAGCCATCGTCCTGGACAGCGAAGGAAACAGAATCGCCCTGCATGCAGCGCCGGCCTGACTGCGCACTCACGCGCGGAGCCTCCGGCGAGCCGGCATCTGCCGCCCAAGTCGACCTCAGGCACCCCAGAGGATCCCCCATGCCCAGCCTGCTACGCGACGCGCTTGCCATCCTTGCCGGAATCGCCATAGCCAGCGGCGTCAACATGGCACTCATCACTATTGGCCCGTCGCTCATTCCTGCGCCCATGGGCGTCGATGTAAACAACGCAGCGAGCCTGAGCAA
>Ga0315278_10000624_pt1 | contig 31348 bp, 28 predicted proteins | sample YL17G06_0_MG_FD_203880 | JGI IMG/M metagenome (GOLD analysis project Ga0315278, IMG submission 203880) | Sediment microbial communities from Yellowstone Lake, YNP, Wyoming, USA - YL17G06_0 | ecosystem: Environmental > Aquatic > Freshwater > Lake > Sediment | place: USA: Wyoming | collected... | reverse complement strand
TAACATGCATGGTAACATGCGGGGTGACATGCGGGGTAACATGCGGGGTAACATGCGGGGTGACTTGAAGATCGTCATGGATAGAGGCTTTATCTTGCATGCTGACTTGGGGGGTGACTTGGGGGGTAACTTCCGGGGTGACTTCCGGGGTGACTTCCGGGGTAACTTCCGGGGTGACTTCCGGGGTGACTTCCGGGGTGACCTGGTTGGTAACTTGAAGAGCGTCATGGATAGAGGCTTTATCTTGCATTGTGACTTGGGGGGTGACTTGCGGGGTGACTTGCATGTTTTTTAGAAACGTTTTGCCTTTTTCTGTTAGACGGTATTTCTGCTTACTACTTTTCGGTTTGTCAGGGATAGTTAGCGCAAGTAATCCTGCGTCAACTGCCGGGTTTAGATATCCTTTTCGTAAATGTTCCTTATCTTTTAACTCCAATTCAGATAGTAGTTCTTCCCCGGACATTTCTCCCTGTAAGGCTTCTAATAATTTTATGACTTGGGGGGTGACTTGGGGGGCCGTTTGCCGATCTTGTAGGTCTTCGGTGGTAGGGATAGGAATGATTGTCGTGAATACAATATCTTCATTAAAAGAAGCTCTTCTACCCGGTGTATAAAACGGTAAATATCTATTGATATTGTAAATGCCGGAGCCGATTTCCTCCACCCAACCAAGCTGCAGAAAAAATTTTGATATAAGCGGGTACATCGCGTTTGGCCTCTTTGAATTCCAGTTTCTGGGATTCCTTTTGTTTTAATAGTGGCAGGATTCTTTCTTTTATCATTTCAGGTATCCTTTATTCCGATGGTCTTTTTCCGGCTATTTTCACTTTTCATCCTTTAGATATAGCACATAATGGTTACAAAATCAATTTTTTTAGGCAGCTATTCAGTCCCAGGAAGAGAGGATTTGGGGGATAAAACAAAGTAATTGCTGCCCGCTTCGGTCTTAAACCGGTCGAATTCGACCAGTTTAAACGCCGGTCCGGCAGTCTTTCAAATTTGCCCCTTCCCTACCTTTCGTGTGTTTCGCGTGTTTCGCGGGCTATGTTTCTTCGCGGTCCTTCGCGTTCTTCGCGGCTAATCCTTTTTTTGACTCTCCTCCAGCAGCAGGGAACCATAATGCCGATTGAACCTTGTGGCGGAATACTTTTCCAGTTTCCAGTCCGGCACCTTGCAGATGGGGCACACTTTCCCAAACCACTGGTTCCTTAACCACCGCGCCGCGCGGCTGTTCCGGGAATTATTGACGATAAACGTTTTATCGCAGTGGGTGGTTATACGCACCTGCTCCCCCAACTTCTCCAGGGTCTTGATGCCGTGCAATAACCCATTCCGCGAGGGCCATAATTTGATCTTTTCGATCAATTTGAATAACTCCACCCGTTTGCGGTAATACCGCTTCGGCGGTTCCTTATCTTTTTCTTTCATGGCTAAAAACCCTTCGGGTCCACAGATTACACTGATTACACGGATTAAATAGCCTCTTATCTATAACAGGCCTGTCAACACGTGGGCAAATTTTGTTTTTATCAGTGTCCATCTGTGTAATCTGTGGATAATCTTTTGTTTTCAATACATGATACAGCAACTTCGATTACCATAACTGCTACCCCTAATTGCAGGGGGTCATGCAATAACCGCCGGGATACCTTTTGAACCGCTGCCGGGGTTAGTCCCAAAGGCATGCCGGGCGCGGCTATATAGGTCTCAGGGGTAATAAAGATGTCATCGATAACTTCCGCGGCATTGGTGGCTTCTACTATAAAACTGTGCCCGGAAAGAGCTTTTTCAAGAGTCTGCTCAATGTTAACATGGGACGATGAAAACTTTAATAAACTCTTCTTGGTGTTCCTTTGTGCCTTGGTGCCTTGGTGGCTATTTTCATGGCAGCCGGTGCGTTCCATGATTGCTTTCGCCAATACTTGACTGCGTTGGGAATCGATATCGAACACGGATACTTCGGCCCCCCGGTGAATGGCCGCCAGGGCAGCGCTTTGCCCCACCGGGCCGCAGCCGATGACCAGGACTTTTTGTTCCTTCAATCCGCCCGTCATTAAATCCAAACCGGCCGTAAACCCTTTGCCCGTGGCTTCGGAATTGTCCACAACGAGTCCGCGGGCGACATTAAGGGCCACAAATCGATGGTCGTCGGCCATCATGATGACCTGGGCCTTTTGCTCCACTGCTTCCGCGATCCCGGTTACATCGGATTCACTGGTAACAAAAGCATTGAAACCGATGTACCGCACGATTTGGGCAATGGTTTGGGAAAACGCACGAATCACACCCTGCCCACTGCTGATGGGTACTATCCCTATGGAAACGGAACCGCACAGGGATTGGAGTTTCTCTTCATGGAAGTCCAGGGCATGGCAGGCAATTCCTCGTAAGGTGTGCCCGGTTTTTTGGAGTAATTCATTGTCGTAATCGGTTAATTGCGCGGCGATGTTTTTTATATCAGGGTATTTAAGGCGGGTCATGGTTGGACCTCTGCTATGAAAATAGCCACCAAGGCACAAAGTGAAAGAAAGCACGAAGCACGAATATCGAAATTCGAAACAAATTCAAAATTCAAAAATTCAAAACAAATAGATATTTGCCGCCAGAGGCGGCAGTTTTCGTTTTGGTCATTTGTATTTTGGACATTTGATATTGTTTCGGATTTTGCATTTCGAATTTCGGAATTATTATATATTGGTCTTGGTGTCTTAGTGGTCAACATTCTCATGGTCTCCGGGTGAGGGTTGCATCATGAGCAGCTTCAATGTTATCGATAACACGGTTTCGATTGAGCAATGCTTGTTCCCTTGTTGAGCCCGTGATAATTAAGGTGGCTACCCACTCGGTTTGTCCGGGTGCATAATTGGTAATGGCTTCATGGGCGCCGAAAAAACCGGGTTCAAGGTGAAGCGGGCCCGCGTCTGCCATGATATGCTCCCCGCAAACTTCCACGACGCCGGACGTCACCTTTATATGTTCATAAACAACCCCAACCAAAAGTTTTTGGAAGTCCAGAAACCTTTTTTCAAAAAGGTTTCTGGCCGCCGGAGGCAATAACTCAATCATATTAATACCCGTCGAATGATAAACCGCTGTCGGCGTCTGACTGGGAAACCGGGCATCGATCTCCAATACCTTCAACTCCCCCTTGTGAAGAATAACCTCCACATCCATCAACCCCCTCAATTGAATCGCCTCCGCTATCTTAACAGATATTTCTTCAAACTCCCCCACCTGCCGGGAAGTCAATTGCGTCGGCGCTATTACCCGCTTACAATCATACCCCGCATCCATCTCCAGGTCCGTTACCTGCAAAGGTAAATATTGAACCGGAACCCCAACTATTTCCAGGGAATACGAAGGCCCCTCCACATACTCCTGCAACACCCACCCATCCGGCGGTAAAGAACCGGGAAACCGCTCCTCCAACTGCCGCCGATTATCAAAGATTTGAACGCCCTTACTGCCGCTGCCGCCCGAAGGCTTGGCTATAAGCGGAAACCCACAATCCGGCCAGGACACCGGCGCAGGTATTTTAATTTGTGCAAATAAGCGATCCGATTCCAATTTGGACGACGAAATGGCATACGCATCCGCATCAAAAGCCAAAGGCATTCCCTTTGCACTGCACCATCGATCAAGAATATCAAGGGTCTCGCGGTTCTCCGTGGCCGGGATTACCAGGTCCACTCCTTTTAATACGGTCTCCATATCCCCGGTATCCGCTGCATCCAATTGAACGAATTTATCACTCAACCCGGAAGCAGGAACCACGGGCCCCTTATCAATCACTATCACTTCCCACCCTGCCTTATGGGCAAGATAAACAAGCTCAACTCCCTGGAGTTTACCACCGATTATTGCGACTAGCATATGATCGACTCCTTAATATGAAAAATAAATCCGAAGCGCGAAATTCGAAATCCGAAACAAATTCAAAATTCAAATTTTCAAAATTCAAAACAAAAACTGCCCACGAATTACACGAATTAACACGAATTTCCGTAGGGGCGAACCCCTGTGTTCGCCCGTTTTTTGTTTTGGTCATTTGTATTTTGATCATTTGAATTTGTTTCGAGTTTCGATATTCGAATTTCGGATTTTACTTTCCATCCACAAGAGATATTCTTCCTTTGTTGCCGCACGCAAACCGCATCTCCTCAACACCGGCAACACACTGTCCGTCGTTCGCCGCGCATCATCGATATCCAAAAAACTCTGCGCTACCCCCGCCAACCCCTGCCGAGGCGGCACAATGGACGTCACTACATTGGCCCCAGCCTCAAGCCTGCGCTCCAACCCGGCCAAACCTTCCACATCCAACGTGGCGGGAATAAGTCGCCCAGGGAAAACAAGCCGCAGCACCGCAATAATTAATAATTCAGCTAAAGGATCAGGCGCCGGATAACCCTCCATCGGCGTCCCCTCCCGCGGTACAAACTTCATGGCCCGCACCTGCTCCACTTCCAGGGTACGCATCTCTTCGATGGAATGCGCTATATCCCCCGGCGCCTCCCCTACCCCAACCAATATTCCCTCCTCTGTTAAAAGACCATAAGCATGCGCCATTAACTTCGCATTAAACCGAACTTGATAATCCTGACCGGGCCGCAGCCGCTCAAATAAAACCGGGTTATGGGTTTCCTGGTAACACGCATACCACACGGCCCCGGCCTGGGCTAAACTCTCCAACACATCACCCGACACTACCCCAGGGGAAACCATCACAGGCAAATGAGTAGCTTCCGTTATCTTCCGAACCAACCGGATAAGCGACTCAAAACCCTGCTCATGATTATTAAAAAACTCCGGGTCTTCGCCCATGGTCAGATCGATGAGATGGACGCCGGACCGGGCCAGCGCCGCGGCCGCTGCTACTACCTCGGATTCTTCTTTGCGGTACCGCAGCGACCGGTTGTTGGCGGTGCGGTAAAAACAAAAGGTGCAATTATTCCGACAATAAGTACTGATATAAAGGAACCCATATAAGAAAATCTTATCCTGGAAATGAATGCCGCGCAGCTCCCTGGCAGCACTGAAAAGTTTATTAATATGGTCTTCCCGGCGAAGTTGTAATATAAATACGATATCTTCCTCGGTCAGCGCCTCATACCGCCGCGCTTTCTCCAATATGGTCTCTAATCTGCGTCCCTGTTCAGCGATATTCATTTGTTGGCCATTAATCCTTGCTTTTTCCTTTTTTTTCTTCTCTCACCTTCTCACCATCTTACCTTCTCACCTTCTTATCACATCTCCCTCAAATATTCAATCGTATCCCATCAAGGTATGACAGGCTTCTGCCCATTTTGGCCAGGTTCGGGCTTTTTTCTTTGACCATTAACAAACGTTCCAGGCCGAAACCGATGCCCATCCAGGCTACAGTGATTTTCCAGGCGACATCCAATGGATGCGGCCCCATGGCGGCGGAACCGATTTCTATTTTACCTGCCGGCGTCTCTACCACCACATCGATGGTTTCGCCGTAGACCGCGGAGGTTTCGGTTTCAAGCGTGTATTTCTCCAGTCCGGCGGCGCGGGTTACCAGTAACGCCAGTTCTTCCAGGCGGGGACGGCATTGGTCCGCGGGTAAACCCATCTCCACCAGGTTAAGCATGGTAAACTCAGACGAATGCTGCGCGCCTTGCGACTCTTTCCGGAAACAGGAACCGACTTCAAAAATGCGCACGGGATTCTCCCACAACCGCAGCAGGTCTTTTAATACATAGTACAAATGGGGCGCCAGCATGGGGCGCAGGCATTTGTCTTTATCCAACCAGTACACCTGGGAATAAAGCGGATGCTTTTCATCGATGGTCATTTTCGCCAGGTGCGCCCTGGACATGATGGTGGGGGTAACCACCTGGACAAACCCCCGGCCGGTAAGCGTTTCTACCAGCGCGCTTTCCAGGCGGCATAAAGCGGGGCGGAGATATTTTTCACGAAGTTCTTTTAAATGGGACCGGGCGTTCCGAATGAGTCCTGTTTCCAGGAGATGGAACGCCCGGTCGCGTTCAGCGGCGCCGTCGAATTGAAGGCCCTGTTCATCCGGGGCCGCGTCCAGTTCTTTCAACCGTCGTAGTTGTACCTCAGACCATTTAATAGTTGACATTATCGATACCTTATAAAAACTTTGCCACCAGGAGACGGCACACCAAGGTTTTTTCTTCGCGGTCCTTCGCGTTCTTCGCGGCTCTTTTGTGGCAGCGAGGAGTCCGGGAGTTGCACCCGGCTGCAGGAATTTAGAGTCCCTGCGATCAACATTCGATCCACTCCCCATGCGATATTATGTGTCCATGGGAAAATATCTTAAAACAATATGAGTTATTTGTCAATCAGAAAATTGGCACGCGGGTCCCATGCTGGGACTCCCTATAATGGTTTGAGTCGCTTTTATTTTTTTATTTTTGAAAAAGTTGAAAAATCCTCTGTTTTATGGTAATGTGCCGGGGTAAGGAGATTAGAGATGAGCAAAAAAAGTAAGTGTAAAATAACAGACAGGGTGGGCTGGCAAGTAGCCGGCGGTGGCATATCAAACCGCGATTGGTGGCTTGCCGGCCTGGTTATCCTGGGTGGCTGCGCAGCTATCGAGCAAGCGGCTAAGACTGCTTCAATGTCATACGGAGGAAAAGACTATGTTTCCCATTTTAAAAAAGTTTAAAAATGTAATGATTCAGACCCTCATGGTCATGATGGCAATCGTTCTGTTGCTTGCCACATTCGATCTTGGCTGGCTCATTGTAAAAGATATTATAAACCCACCGTTTATTTTTCTTAGTGTGGCTCAGTTGCTTGAGATTTTTGGACTCTTTATGTTGGTGGTTATAGGGATCGAACTTCTTGAAACAATAATGAAAACCTACATAACCCAGGACCAGCCCCATTACGAGGTTGTTCTCTCAGTGGCTATTATTGCGATTGCCCGTAAGGTAATTATCCTGGACCTCAAGGAGGTGGAAAGCCTGAGTCTAATTGGAATTGCCTCCATTATTATTGCGCTGACGGTAGGTTATTTTCTGATGAAGAAGGGCCGCCCTCAACCTTGAACTCTGCCGGAGGCACGATATGATCACAAAAAACGGGTCGATAAGATAGTCCCAGAAATTGACCGACTCCAATACCCGCAAATGATACGCCAAAATACACAACATCAACACGATTCCCAATGGGTTCCTCTTCAAAAGTAAGAAAATGGTTAATACCATCATCACAACAAACAACAAAGAAAACTTCCACCCCAACGAATAGGGATCATACACCCCCAACCCCAATGCCATGGGATAAAGCAATATCCCCATCACGATACCGAATAGCCAAAAACCGGATAATGTTTTCCGATCAAACAATACCTTTCCCCCTGCCTTTTCCCACACCCCGGCAAACAAAACCGCGGTCAACGGAATGGAGAAATTAGCATTCAAACTGATAAGCCACCGGGCCAACGGCATACCCCCCACCGGCGCAATACACACCAATAAAGAAATAATACCGATGATAGACGTTGCCCGCCACCCGTGCAATGATTTCCCCAATTTTTGGAGAATAGACTGCATAATGAGCGTTACCAACAAAAAAGGAAATACAAATGAAAATTCATAACTCATTTTTCATCATTCATCATTCATCATTCATCATTCATCATTCAAATTTTTCTCAATCCATTCTTCATTGAAAACAACATGTTTAATGCGTTTCCTTTGCCAGGTATAGACCAGGTGGATTTTTCCATCGCTGGACCGGATCATGTAGGGGTAAGAAAACTCCTCGCCGGGGGTATTTTCAAGGATGGCCGCCCGCTCTGTGTGTTCAGTGGGATATTCTTTTAAGATCGCCAGGGATAGGTTATCGCGGCGGGTTGAACTGTCGTTAAAGGCCAGCAAAACACGTCCGCCCGAGAGGGGCAGGCTATTCAACCCGGACCCGGGATTGGGGAGATCGATATATCGGGGGGCGGTCCAGGTTCCCCCGGTATCGTCGCTGAAGGATACGGCGATGCGGCTGTTAGCGCGGCGGCTGCGAAGGAAAGCAACCGCGCTGTCGGGCGTTAACCCCACGATGGCGGGCTGAAGATACTGCATCCCCCAGGTCAAGCGCGTCTTGAAATATACCGGGGCCTGTTCACCACCCCCGGGACGGAGCCACAGGAGTTCGGAAAAAATCCCGATAAATTCATTGTAAATGGGAACCACGAACCCGCCGTCGGTGAGCCGCAGCGGGTTGTTGCGCACCAACTGGCTGACATTGAAAAAAGGACTTAAGGTGAGCCGCTGACTGCGCGTCCAGGTCTTGCCCCCGTCGCTGGAAACTTTTAGGTTCAACGAGCTTCCCGACCAGCCCCCGAAGGACACGGTCACGAAAAGAAGTACCAGGCGATCGTCCCGGTCTGTAAATACCAGCGGGTTGCCGATTTTCTTAATGTAACGGTTGAGTTCTTTCGAAGCAGAGGCGCGGTTGACAATACCGGCCGGGGGCGTCCAATTTTTCCCCATGGCGCGGGTAGTAAAATAAACCTGGGTATCCGGCGATCCTTCATATTGACCGCCGTACCACACCGCCGCCAGGGTGTTGTCTTTCATTTCCGCAATGGAAGCGGCATGCACCTGCATATTCCCCGGCGCAGAAATGAATTCTTCCTCTTTAAATGGTTCGCCGCGGCCGTGAATCGAAGATGATGAAGGAAGTATTTCCGCAAAGCGTGCGGCCGTTGTTCCCCCGGTATGAAACCACTGACCCGGCGGCCAGGCATATAAAAGGACGGTCAAAAGGATTAAAAGGAAAACAGCCTTTTTATTCACTCACCTTCCCATTTTCGGTCTTTTGGGGTCTCATGTAAATTTCTTTGTTCAGGGGGTCCAGGAGAATGACCAGGAGCAGGAGTACGGCGCACATTTCCAGGAGTTCCCATTTCCGCATGTCATGGATGACGCCGATGGCGATAATCAAGGCGCCAAAAGCGATCAACTGGTAATTTTGCAGCACCGGGATGGCCAGGTCATCCACCCATTGCTTTACTATCTTGAGCAGGCGATATAAAACCGGCAGCGCAAAAATGTACACGCAAATGAGGATGGAAAGCAGCAAACTGAAAATGATTTTATCCAGTTTCAACGGGCCCAACTGGAGGTTATGGAGATTGACTTCTTTCTCGGTATTATAAGTATTAAAGAAATCGCCGCTCTCGAATTTGAATATGCGCTGTCCCCATGAGAGTTCTTCCCCTACGCCGAAAAGAAGCGCCAGGCTTGCAACCAGTAAAACGCCTAAAAATAGTTTTGTCTTTCGTTTTCTCAGGCGGAAGAACCTCATTATATTTATCGCCGCGCAAGAAACCAGGGCGACGACAGTGGTCCATTCGACGACGCCGTCTTCCTCGACGTAAGTTGAAAAAGCCGACGAATCGATGAAATATAACGCGACGCCAATCAACAGGCCCAGGGCAAACAATCCCAGGACCAACATTTCTAATCGGTAAAAGGATTTCATCTTGCTCATATGAATATTGTATAAAATTACCGCGCCAATGTAAAGACAACGCCATAATAAAAATATAAAAACTCAAAATCCGCAGTTCTATATTTAAATTATGGTATAATACCAATTCAAATGGCTGTCTCCCGGTGAACGATGAACGATGAACGATGAATGCTGAATGATGAATGATGAACGATGAATAATGAATAATGAATAGCCAAAATGAGTCGCTGGCGGGAGATGCAAGATGAACTAAGGAAAATTAACGAGTCATGAATAAAGGAATACAGAGATTTTACACCCGCATCTGGGGTTCTTACGAATTAATCAACAGCATCCTGACGCTGGGAATGGATGCCCGCTGGCGCAAGAAAGCGGTCAAGCTGGCCATAAAAAGCAGCCGCGAACCAGGGCTATTTTTAGATATTTGCAGCGGCACGGGCCAGACCGCCGTCGATCTAAGCCGCCGACTCCCCTACCCCAACCGCATCATTGCCGCGGATTTCTCGCCGCAAATGTTGACTCAGGCCTCCGCCAAAATCCATGAAAAAGGAATCGCCACCATCTCCTTTACCCTTGCCGACGCCCTTCTACTTCCTTTTGCCGACAACTCCTTCGACGCCATTACCATTTCCTTTGCCACCCGCAACCTGGACGCGAAGCAAGGACATCTGCCGCAGGCTTTCCGGGAATTTCACCGGGTATTGAAACCCGGCGGATGCTTCTTTAACCTGGAAACCAGCCAACCGCGCCTGAAGATCATACGATGGTTCTTTCATCTCTATGTCAAATTAACGGTCAAACCCATCGGTTGGTTGATATCCGGTTCGGAATCCAGTTACGCTTATCTTTCCTCTTCCATTCGTTCTTTTTACCCGGCCCCGGAACTGGAATCGATATTATATGAAGCCGGGTTTAAAACCGTCGCCTATCAGCGGTTTCTATTTGGCGCCGCGGCAGTTCATCAAGCATGCAAATAATAATAGAGATAATAAATTCGAAATCCGAAATCCGAAATTCGAAACAAATTCAAATGTCCAAAATACAAATGACCAAAACGCGAATTGGTGAATGATGAATGATGAATGATGAAAAAAACATTCGTGAAAATTCGAGTAATTCGTGGGCCTGTTTTTGTTTTGAATTTGAATCATTTGAATTTTGAATTTGTTTCGGATTTCGATATTCGGATTTCGGATTTACTATATTATTTCAAATTAAACGTAAATGTCCTGGCGGTTTTGTTGCCGGCGTAATCTCTCACTTCCACTTCCAGCACATTTTTGCCTATTTTGAGCGGCTTTAAATTCTCGTCTTCAATATAGACGGCCCGCCAATCGGGGTCATAGTCCACATCCAACAGAACGCCGTTCAACCGCACTTTTAAGGTATCGTCATTAATGCCTTTGCCGCCATCGGTCATGGCGATATCCAACCGCCCGAGGGACCCCCTGTGCTGCGACCGGGGCTTCCTCAAGAAAACCCGCGGCGGAAAGATGTCCCGCAGCAGGGCGTACACGCCCGAAGTTAAGGCCGTATGTCGATAGGTTTTAGCGGTCCTATCATAAATCGTGTTCTTGTAAGACCATCGTTTGAGCCTGACCTCGTATTTGAATATTCCTACCTGTTGGGGATTGGGGAGGTCTTTTTGAAAGGTATAATTAACCGTATCCAGGAAAGCAAAGTAATAAGGGGATAAACTAATCTGCCTGGATAAAACCGGGTATTCGGAAGGGAAATTCTTTTCCTCCATCAGCAGCGCCCTGGGTTCATATACGGCCCTGGATTCGAATTCGGCGCCGAATTCTTCATATTTGAAATCTTGCGTCTCCCCTTTCTTAAGATAGACCAGGGCAATCGACTTTTGAATTTCCGCGACTTTTTCGCCCCCTTTGTAAAGGGCAAAATTCAGCAGGACTTTATTGGTCAAATTCAAAGGTGTAAAGCGAAAGTAAATGGAACCGGCGCTGGATTCGGCGTTTATTTCCCTGGATTCCGGCCCCTGGACCACGGTTAAACGTAAATTGTCGGGGGCCAAAGCGGGGCTGAGGATTTTAATGAACACTTCATCATGATTGAGAAAGGTTTCGAAATCGATATCGGTAATAGAGCTTAACCACTGTTCCTGTAATAAGAAGCGTTTCTTAAAATAAGGGATGCGCTCTTTTATAAAATTAAAATCGATAAAGTAGACGCCGGCAAATGAACCTTTTAAGACAAACTCTTTTGGCTGGGAAATAACGGTTTGCTTCAATTGGCCGGTATATACCGTACGTTCCCGGCTGTCCTTCAAAGTAATGGAGACGGCGTCCGCCGCTTCCGCTTCCAGTTTTTCGATGCGAAAACGCATCTCGTTCCCGGCAACGCTGCAGCCGGAAAGCTCCAATTCGGGTTTCTTGATCTTGTAAAAGGTCAGTTCCCCGGTGGACTCATTCTCATAATTATCTTTGACCTGGATTTTTAATTTATGCGGGCCGTAATCCAGGGAATCGACGACGCCCCGGAGGGGGATTTTTTTGCTTTCCAGGGAAAACCCTTCCTGGGAAAAAAGATTATAATAAAATGCACTGGGATTGGAATACAACATGTCATAGACAAACCCCAACTGGTTATTATCATCCCACGAGAACCGGTCGAACTTCAAATCGAAATAGTCGTGCTCATCGATGGCGGCGGAAATTTCATAGGGCGCCGCATACCGGCCGCTGTCGGTGATATCCCTGGCATTCAACACCAGGTCGAAGGGCCCGGCCACCACCAGGGGCCGGGATATGACATAATGATTATATCTATCTCTCTTGAACGGGAAATTGAATTCCCCGATCTCGCCGTTTATGGGGGAGGAACCCCGATTCCTTAATAATATCCCTTTTAACACCGGGGCATTCTTATCGCGGGAAGGCAACTCCAATAATGGAAAGGGATTAAGGGTAAATTGCCCGGGGTCCTTGATTTCCAGGTGAAGATGGGGAAACCCGTAGCCGGTTTCCCCGGAATAAGCGATCACCTGCCCCTGTTTATAGCACAGCGGCTCCTGGGGATAAAAATCGCCGAAATATTTGACGCCTTTGGACTGCTGAACCTGTTTGACCAGGGTTTCGAGATTTTTCTCAAACCTATCCAGGTGAAAATAAACAGATGTATTCCCGTCCGCATGTTTCAAATAGAGGCTTTTGCCGCTCCCGGTTTTCACCATGCGCAAGCGGATGATACAACCGTCGGCAATGGCATATACAGGATGACCGGTAGTCTGGAAAGTGCGCAGGTCGATGCCGGCGTGGAAATGATTGGAACGAAACTCCTGGAACGAAGAGCTGTATCCGTTATTGATATCCAGGGGCCAGCGGTATTTTTTTTCAGCATTTCCATCCTGGGTATGGGCATAGTTGGCAACCAAAAGACAGGAGATGAAAAATAGTATCAGGATTTTGTTTTTCATATTGCCTTCGGCGACCAGGAACCTTTTTGAAAAAAGGTTCCTGGACTTCCAAAAACTTTTCGTTAGGGTTTTTCTAAAATGTCTCCTTCTTTTTTATTGGCGCGCAATAACAGGAACGCAAAAATCAGCCCGATAAAACCGAGGCAGGCAAACATCACCTGGCTGGCAGTGTAAGTACCCGTTATTTCCCTTAATTTGCCGTTCAGGTAAGGGAAAAGACCCAGGCCGATATTTTGAATGGCGGTCATGACGCCAAAGGCGGTGCCCACATGTTCCTTTTTAATCACCAGGGGCACGGACGGCCACATGGCGGCCGGGACCAGTACAAAGGCCGCGCCCAGCATGATCATGGGAATCACCGGGTAGAGCATGGTGACGCCCATTAACAGGTGACTGGGAATCATTAGCAATGAACCGAAAATCATAAATGTAGCGCGTTTACCGACCTTATCCACCAATTTACCGGCAAAAGGCGCCAATACCATGGAGGCAAAAATAATGATGGATGCCACCCCACCGGCGGTGCTGAACATATGCAAGAAATTGGCAAAGACTTTGTAGAGGAAACCGCCCTCCTGGCCGCTCACCAGGGGAAGGCCCCATTTCTCATTCAAGAATTTTAATGAAAGCGATGTAAAAGGAAAGATGGCCGAATAAAAAGTCAGACACAGGATGGTGACATACCAGAAAGTAGGTTTAAAGAATTTAATATCTTTCAACACGATTTTGTCTCCCGAAGCGCTGTCAGCCAGGCCCAAAACCCGTTCGCCCCTGCGGTCCAGGAAAACATAGACCACATTGGCCAGCAGCGACAGCAGGCAAAGGAGCGTGGCCGCGCCCAATGCGTACTTGGGGCTGCCGAAATGGCTGGTAATAACCTCGCCGGTATTGAGCGCAAAAAGGGTCCCGACCCGGCTGACCGTCAGTGCGATGCCAAACGATAAGGCCAGTTCTTTTCCTTTGAACCAGCGGGCCAGCATGGCGCTCTGGACCACCACCAGGGGTTCGGAACCGGCGCCGAAAATAAAGCGCCCCACATATAAAACCGGCAAATTGGGGGCAAAGGCCACAATCGCAGCCCCGATAAACACCAGGGTTGAAAATATCATACTTCCTTTGCGGGTCCCCAGGCGATCGATCAAGAAACCCGATATAAATACAGCCGCAATGGCCGCAATACTATACATTGTGTACATGGACCCCACTTGACTTTCCGTGGCGCCCATGGTTGTCATTAAGCTGTCTGCAATGGCGGCGACAATGTCATAGGCAAAGTAACACCCCAGCGTTAACATGGACACAAATGCCAGTATTATAAACCGGTACGCTTTGGATGCAGGGTGAAAAAAACCTTGATTGGTGTTCTCAACGTTCATCATAGCTGTCTCCTTTTTTTATAAAACCATATATTATATCCCTTCAGAAAAGGTGCTGCCCGATAGGGAACAGTAGGGAACAGGCACTGCCTGTTCCTTAAAATGCATCCGTTGGACCATCATTGGAACAGGCACTGCCTGTTCCCTACAAATGTCTCGTTGGAACATCATAGGAATTCTTCAGATACCTGGGGCCGTTTCTTCCAGGAGAGTGATGAAATCGTTTTTTTTCAACATCCCCATGAAAAAAGAAACCCGCTGTTCCGGCTGGTCCAACTTATCGCCGGGCTGTTCTTGAATAAGATCGCAAATAGCGCCCACCGTTCGTTTGCCGTCGATGAGTTCCCACACCCTGGCCCCGTTGTTGTCCAGGTAGAGCCGGACAAACTCGGATTTTCCCATGTTTAAGGCAAATTTTTTCAGCCAGCGGTTTTTAAACCGGGGAACCAGGAGAAACATTTTCCCGTCTTCGGTTTTATCCCAGTTGCATTTTCGACCCGGGACCAGGTCGAGAAAATTAATGTTATTATTGGTTTTACTCATCGGCATATCCTTGTTTTTTTGAATAATATGGAAATCCCATTATACAAATAAGTCGGCCATAAAGTCAATAAAATTACTTTTTATTTTTGTCTTCTTTGCTTTTATCTTCTTTTGTCACCGGGATTTTTTTTATTATTTTCAGATCCAGGGAATCGTCCCAGTTTTTCGGGGCAATGAGGAGGCGCATTTGTTCCAGGGTAGAGACCTCAACGCCGTCCACGGCAAGGATTTGATCGTCTTTTTTGACGCCGTTTTTCTCCGCGATGCTTTCTTTGGCCACTTCCGTCACCATCAATTTCCCGTCTTTTTCCACGGCGGTAAAACCGATAACCGGGAAAGTCCGGTCCGTGGGTTGATGGGCGGAGAATACATAATCGGCGATGCCCCTTGAAAACACCGCCGCCGGGGCCAGGGATTGGGCCATCATTTTCATCATGGGATTGATTTCTTCGCCTTCCGCATCGTCTTTTTTCTTTTCTTCCGGCATCAGGACAGGGACAATGGTGGTGATTTCGACGCCCGGTTGGGCGGCCCGGTACCTGAAAGGGATGCCCAGTTGATAAGCCACATGGTTGCTGCCGGCGATAATAACCCCTTTATAACCGCGGAATTCCGCCCGGGCCAGGGTTTGCCGCATGGATTCCGCCATGACCACGTCCCAGCATTTCTGGGCGTTGTAAATATTTTGAAACCACATAGGAACCTGGGCGGCAAAGGTTCCGAAGATACCTTTGATAAAATATTCATGTTCGGGGTTGGGGACGCGGATGGTGGGAAAGAGCGCCTTTTCTTCTTTGGTGAGGTTCTCGAAACCTTTCCGGGAAACAGTGCGCAGGATTTCCCTGGGGACATTGAGGCCGATGGTTTTTATCTTGTTTTCCTTGATAATATCCATGATGAGGCGGGTATACCGGTAATCCTGTCCGCCGCGTTTGTACCAGGCGGACTTTTTTATTACTTCCTCTTCGCTGATTTTGCCGTTTCTCCAGTCTTCCAGTACGGGATTATCTTCGCGCTGGAAGAATTCGAAACCCACCACCAGTTTGGGGTATTTTTTAAACAGGGCCCGGATAAAATCCCGTTGGAAGGTATGGCATTGGTAGTTATCATGGGCTTCGCCGATGATAAAGACGTCGGCGTTTTTGTTTTGATCGATGATGTCTTCCAGGGAAACGGTTTTACCTGTGGCGGTTTGGATGACCTGGTCTTTTTCGATTTTCTCGATGATGAATTTAAATTTTGACGGTCCCAGGGGGAGGATATCCTGGTTGATTTCCGCGTTGAGGAGAAGCGCGCCCCAGGAGAGCGTGAGCGCGATTGCCGGGGCAAGAAAGATTAAAAAAAATTTTGTAAGTTTCATATTAAACTCCTTAAATCCATTGATTCTTAAAAAGGTATTATTATACCATATGAATTTTTTAAAAATAAATCATTGAAATATTCTTTGATTTCCGATACAATATCATGAGTGCCAGAAATTAGAGTAAGTAATGAATAAAATTGAAAGCTATCCTTTGAACAAAATCAGGTATCTTGACGGCACACGGTTGAGAAATGCCATTCTCGCCGGTATCAGCCACCTGGAACAATACCAGGATTACCTGAATAAGATCAATGTTTTCCCGGTGCCGGACGGCGACACGGGCACCAACATGTTCCTTACCATGCGCCAGGTATCTTGCGCATTGGTTGAAGCCCCCAACAAATCCATCGCCATCGTAAGTTCGCAAGTGGCCGAAGGCGCATTGATGGGCGCCCAGGGGAATTCAGGCGCTATCCTTGCCCAATTCTTCCACGGCTTTGCCCAGGGGGCCAGGGGAAAATGGCAACTCACCACCCGGGCTTTTGCCAATGCCGTACAAACTGCCCATGAAGCTTCCCGCTCCGCCCTGGCCGACCCTAAAGACGGAACCATCTTGAGCGTCATCAACGATTGGGCCAATTATGTCCATAAAACAGCCCAGAAAACAGAAGACTTCGTGGTTCTCCTGAGGAATAGCTTACAAAAAGCCAGGGAATCTCTTGCCGAAACCCAGAAAAAGTTGGAAGTCTTAAAAAAGGCAGGAGTCGTGGATGCCGGCGCCCAGGGATTTGTTCACCTGCTGGAAGGGGTTGTCAATTTTATCGATAAAGGTAAAATCAAGCGGATCGTAAGCCGGGTTGCTTCCGAAAAAGCCGCCGCTCCACCGGTTCAAGTAAAGGAAATCATTTCAGGAGTTAAGTTTCGCTATTGTACGGAATGTATGGTGAATGGTAAGTCGATCGATCATCTCCGGATAAAAACCAGGCTGATGGCCCTAGGGGACTCCTTGATCGTCGCCGGGGGCGCCGAGCGGATCCGGGTGCACATTCATACCGATTCCCCCGGGACCGTCTTCGATATCCTGGCTTCTTACGGAGAGATTTCAGCCCAAAAGATCGACGATATGACGAAGCAGCAGCAAGAAGCGTTTCCTAATTCCGGCGCGGCCGGCGCGGCCAACGTGGAAAGAATCGGCATCGTCACCGATTCTTCTTGCGACCTCCCCCATCATCTTATTACCCAACACCATATTCAAGTGATTCCTTTAAAATTAATTTTCGGGACGCAAACATTTTTAGATAAGGTCCAGGTAAGCCCCGGGGAATTTTACGAAAAACTTGCCGCTGCGGTGGAACACCCGAAAACATCGCAGCCGGCCACCGAAGAGGTCAGGCAAATTTACGACGGTTTGATTCCCCAGTATGACAGGATTTTATCCATTCACCTGCCCCGGGTGGTCAGCGGAACCTTCCAGGCTATCGAGAACGCCGCCCGGAAGTTCGAGAAAGACAAAATTATTTGCATCGATGGCAAAAACATATCGTGCGCACTGGGGTTGGTGGTTATGGAAGCCGCCGCCGCAATAAATGAAGGACTTTCTTTAGATGAAGTGATCCATCGTACCCATGGGGCCATCGAGAACACCCATATCTTCATCACCCTGCCGACCTTAAAATACCTGGTCAAAGGGGGAAGGCTCAGTAAACCCCGGGGTTTTATCGGCAAAATACTGCACCTGAACCCGATCGTTTCTCTAGACCGGGAAGGGCGCGTTGTTTTAGCCGCCAAAGCTTTCGGCGAAAAGAACGCGTTGGGGAAATCGTTAAAAATGGCTGTCAAGAAAGCACGGCAATACAAAGAAATCAAATTGATGGTGGCCCATGCCAATGCCTATTCGAAAGCGGAAAGGCTGGCGGCCGAACTGGCCGGACTTTTCGATATCAGCGGAGAAATTCCCATTGTCGAGGCCGCGCCGGTGCTTGGGGTTCACGCTGGCCCCGGCACAGTGGGCTTTGCCTTTATCGGGTACAAATAAATAATATGTTGTCGCTTATTTCGATTATGATTCTCAGCTACCTGGCGGGCTCCATTCCCTCCAGCATTATTTTATCGAAACTGCTGCGCGGCATCGATATCCGCGACTACGGCAGCGGCAATGCCGGGGGAACCAACACGGTTCGTATCCTGGGCTGGAAAATCGGCATTGCCGTTATCATAATGGATGTGGGCAAGGGTGTGCTGGCAACCCTCCTGGTTTCACGACTGCGGATCGATCCCCTACCCCTGACCCCGGATATGGCGCAAATTATCGCCGGCTCCTGCGCCATCATCGGCCACATATGGACTGTTTTCGCCCGCTTCAAGGGGGGCAAAGGCGTCGGAACCGGGGCAGGTATGTTATTCTCCCTTTACCCCACGGCCGGGCTTATTTGCCTGGCCGTCTTTGCCTCCGTTTTACTTATCGCCAGGATCGTATCGATCAGTTCGATGGCCGCCGCCGTCTCTTTACCCATCGTTATCATGATCATGAAAAAATTCATGGAATACCCGGTATCCGATGAACTCCTGTATTTTTCCATCCTGGCGGCTTTATTAATCGTTTATACCCACCGCGGCAATATTAAGCGCCTCTTAAAGGGCGAGGAAAAACGTTTCACCAGGATCCACCCTATTCGATCTCGAGGATGACCATGGCAATGTCATCCTCTATAGTATGCTGGGTAAACTCCTCCACTGCATGTTCTATATTTTCCAGCAATTGGGTTATTTCCGTGCCGCTGCCTTCCCGGTACATTTTCCGCAGCCGCGTCTCGCCAAACTCTTCATGGTTGGAATTCTTGGCCTCGATAACCCCGTCCGTATAAAACAATATCCGGTCCCCCTTCTCCAGGAATTCTTCCTTCTCCTCAAACTCCGAAGTTTTGAAAACCCCGACAAAAAATCCCTCGGTATTCAACGGTTTGATCTGGCCGGTCTTGACACGCAGCAGCAGCGGCGCAGGATGATTGGCATTGGTATAGACGAATTTCTTTTCCTCTACAAAATAAATACCGTAAAACGATGTAAAGTATTCGCCGGAATTCAAATAACTGAAAAACTCCTGGTTCAATAGATCGAATAACAACTGCGGGGATAACACATCTTTCCCATAAAGGGAGAAGAACACTTTTAACATGGCTGAAATGAGCGCGGCCGCCACACCGTGACCGGAGATGTCCGATATGAAATACCCGTAAACATTTTCCTCCAGCATGCTGATGTCGATAAAATCACCGGATACCTTTAACAACGGCCTGAATAGATAATCGCACTTCACGCCTTTGAAATCCGGCAGGTTTTCTCTCTTTGGTAAAAACGTATGCTGGAACTCCGCCGCCAGGTTCAACTCGAAATCGAAGTCATCTTTCATTTTGGTATATTGGCGCAATTTACTCAGCACTTCGACGCTTTCCTGCTCAACAGCCTTGTTCTTGAGTATTTTTTTACTTTCCACAAATTCCGAGTACTTGATAAGACTAACAGAATTACCCACGTCATTGTATATCACATTATCAAAGGCATGCATGGCCATCAAAATCCCTTTCCCACACTCTTTGAGGAAATTTTCAGGGTTCTCGGGGTCGGGTATCTGTGTACGATCGAATCCTTTTCCCATATCCTGGATGGTAATCTTTAAATACTCGGGGTTGGAGAATATATTTATATCTACGAATTTATCCCGGTATTCCGGCTGTTGCATCCGCTCCTTTAACACCCGATTATAATCTCCCCTGTCCAGTAATTCCTGTTTCTCTTTATTGGATATATCCAGGTTCCCGTGCTCGATGGCATTGATCAACAATTCCTGTAACCCGATTTTCATAAAGGATACATCTTCGGAGATATAATCGATATTGGAAAATATAAAATCCACCACGGAACGGATGATATTGATATCGTTCTTGATGATAATGTGCCTCCTTTCCCATTGTACAAAGGAAGCGCTGAGTTTGACTTTGATTTTCCGGAACAGGGTTTCGATTTTGTTGATGAGGTACTTCAAGTCATTGGGTTTAAAGGGTTTTTTCAGCAGGTCCACGGCGCCGTTTTTCATGGCGCTGAGGATCAGTTGATGATCTGAATAACCTGTTATAATAATAATGGGGACATTTTTATCGATCTCTTTTATTTCCTTGACCACGATGTTGCCGTTTTTATCGGGCAGCCGCATGTCCGAGATCACGATATCGGGTAAAAATTCACGAAACTTCTCGATACCTTCGCAGCCTGTTTCTGCCAGTATGACTTCATAATTATAGATCATAAAAAAATCTTTCAGGTAATCCAGCAAATCGAGGTTATCGTCGATGATTAATATTTTTCCTTTATAATTCATGATATCCTTTCCTCTTTTAATTCGATATTGAAAATTGCCAACGCTTTCAGCAGCACGACAAATCGTCCTTCCTTCTGGCCGATGCCCATGACATATTCGGAAGGAATTTGCAGTATATTGGGGGCCCGGGTGATTTGTTCCGGGGTCAACCGGATTACTTCCGACGCCCGGTCCACGATAATACCCGCTTTTTTCCGGCCGATTATTACGATCAAAATAACGGTCTCATTATCATATTTTCTCTCTGCAAATTTCAAGCGCAAGCGGAAATCAAAGACGGGGATGATATCCCCCCTGAAATGGATGATCCCTTTGGTAAACTCTTCGGCGCCGGGAATCCGGGTAATTTCCCGGGAGGGGATGATCGCCAGGACCTGGGTGATATCGATGCCGAACTCTTCATCACCCACCAGGAATGTCACAAACTCTTTCTCCCCCGCTTCTTCGGGTTCTATTTCGTCAAGCGTTTCCAGGTCCCAGGGTTCTATTCCCGGTTCATTGTCGAATTGGGGGTGTTCCATGGTTTGAATCTCTTCGATGGCGCGCAGTTTTTCTTCAAATTTGGCAATATCTTTCAATTCCACCACCCGGCTTTCATCGATGCCGAAAATATAGGCCACGATGTCTTTTTCCAACACGGTGGCATAGATGAGACTAAGGGGAATGCCGGCGCCGGTAAAGCCTTCATTATTCAATACCAGTTCCATATCCACTTTTCTTTCGATAATCTCCCCGGTTTTTTCGATTTCCCGGAAAAATTCGAGGGGGCTGCTGTAGTTCCGATTTTGTCCTTCCATTAATTCAAATTGGATATGGAACAATTTTTTGCCCTGTTTTTTCAACGCCTCGAAAATATACGCATCCAGTCTAATGGCGCCGTTCTCATTCTCCAATTTCACCTGCCGTGGGGTTGCGGAAAGTGGTCTCCCGCGGAGACAGGCCCCCAGTTCTTTCAAATCGACGCTTATATCCAGATCGTCGCCGGCCCCGGAGTTTGCCAGCATCTCTTTCAACCTGGCGACGGCTTTTAAAACGCAGACTGAGATATGTGGGTCGAACTCAAGATCGCTATTTATGACCAGGTTTAAGATATTTTCGGTTTTACGCGAGAGTTGTTCCATATTCCTTAAACCCAAAAAAGAAGCGCCCCCTTTAATAGAATGCACGACCCTGGAGACGCGGTCGATCAAATCATTGTCTACGTGGCCCTGCTGCATCAGGATGATATCATCTTCGATATTTCCCAGGTGTTCGAGAGACTCCTCGACATATTCCGGGATTAAATCGCTCAATTCTTTCATGGTCAGACTCCCATCAATTTCTCGATGCCGGGGATATCCAGGATCAATGAAATAGTCCCGTCACCATTCAAGGAAGCGCCGATAATTCCCGGGACCGGGCGGTAGTTTTTTTGTAAATTCTTGATAACCGCCCGGGATATGCCCAGGATTTCATCTACGTAGATACAGAATTTCTTAAAGGTGCTTTCCACCAATACCACCAGGCCTTTATCAAAATTACCCGGGGCGGTCTCCGCGCCGCCGAAAAAAGAGTGCAGCTTCACCAATGGGTATACTTCGTTCCTCAAACCCACCAGGTCTTTGCCGTCTTTTTTACTTTCCAGGTTAAGGGAAGCCAATGGGAAGGATTCCACGACGTTGTCCAATGGGATGATATAGGAACGGGCGTCGATTCGCAGCCGCATGCCGTCGATGATGGCGATGGTCATGGGTATTTTTATTATAAACTTGCTGCCTTTGCCCGGGATGGATTTCGCCTCTATTTTTCCTTTAAAGAATTCCATGTTTGGTTTTACGGCCTGGTAAATTTCCCGCGGGTCAAAGCCCCGGCCGTCATCTTCCAGGTGGATAATCACCTTCCCATCTTCCCGGTAAGCCTTCAGTCGGATGTTTCCTTTTCCCGGTTTGCCCGCCCTTTTCCTTTCGGCGGGGGTTTCGATACTGTGTTCTACGCAGTTCTGCACCATGTGTCCCAGGGGTTCGGCGATTTGTTCGATGATGGTTTTATCCAGTGCGGTTTCTTCGCCGGAAATATGGAACTCGATATCTTTCCCCAGGGCATTGGAAAGGTCCCGGACCAAGCGGTAAAAGCGTTTAAATGTACTTTCCAGGGGCACCATGCGCATGGTCATCACCTGTTCTTGCATATCCCTGGAAATACGGTCCAACTCATCGCCGCAGCGAATGAGTTCCTCTAAACCGGATTCACGGGCAACCAGGGTAATGCCGGAGACCGAGGTAACCATTTCGCCGATCAGGTCGATCAATTTCTCCAGTCTATCGATATGAACGCGCAGGGTGGATGCGATCTGGACTTTCCGGCTCTTTTGTTTTTTGTACAGGGCCTGTTGGATATGTTCGTCCCTGATCCATGTTTTTTCGACGATTTCCTCGCCGATTTTTTTATGGGAAGCGGCTATTTGTTCGACTTTCTCTTTATCCAGGAACCCTTCGTCCACCAGTATTTCGCCCAACCGTTTATCCGCCAGTTCGGTATCCACTCCATCCACGAACCGGCTGCTGATATCGCTGACGGTGATTTTCGGGTTATCATCGCCGATAAATATGAATACGTCTTTGACTTCCCGGTAATGGCGCCGGGTTTTCAGCACCAGGTCATAGAATATATAATTTTTAGTGGGGTCGATTTCCCGGAGTTCCGGTACCCTGGAAATATTGGCCCTTATGGAATGAAAACTCCCCATGCCCTTCAATTCCCGGAGCAGCGGCAGTGGGTCCTGGCCCCTGGAGAAAGCATCTTCTTGCAATTCCAGGTGAATACCGATATATTTTATCTTATTCACGCTGTTCGCTTCTCTTTTTTTTTCGCTGTCGATAAAACTTTTGAGGATATCGACGGATTTCAGCAGCAGGGAAACGAGGTTCATCGAGATTTTTAATTCACCCCGGCGGACCATATCCAGGATATTTTCCACGCTGTGCGCAAAAAGGACTATTTCATTAAATCCCACGACACGGGCGCTGCCCTTGATGGAGTGGAATATCCTGGAAATTTCATCGATGGAATCTTCGTTTTCCGGGTCTTTTTCCAGGGTAGACAGGACTTCTTCGACATCTTCGATCAATTCGTCGGCTTCGTTTTTAAATATCTCTTTTAATCGATCGATGCTGTCGCCGTTCATTTTTTCACCTCGGCCTTAATTTTTAGGAATTTCTTAAGCCCGGACAGTATGACCAGGTCAATTATTTCTTTCGGCGCTTTTATTAATTCGCAATCAATATCCCGGCTTTGGAGTGTACGGATGAATGCCACTAGTAATTGGAAACCCGGGGAGTCGATTTCCTTCACTCTCTCCAGGTCGATGGCGACGGTTTTACTGTTGTCGATTTTTTCCAGCGCCGCCAGCAATAATTTTTTTCCCTTTTCGGCATTTTCAAGGACCAGGTCTCCGTCCAGGGATATTTTATTCTTTGCGGCTTTAACATTCATACGTCTTTTGGACTCAAGGCCAAAGGCGGGGTTAAATATTGAATAATTTATCCAGTTTTATCGCTTTAAACAGGGCGGTGATTTCTTTGTTTAAGTTAACGATCTGGACCCTGCCCCCTTTGGAGGTAAAATTCTTATAAAACAGCAGCAATTTACCGATGCCGGAGCTGCCGATGAAATTGACTCCTTCAAAATCAATGGAAACTTCTTTTGTAGGGTCGCTTTCCAGGATTTGAGTCAGGGATTTTTTTAAACTTTCCGCACCGGGGATATCGATGCTTCCGGAGAGGTACACAGTTGCTTTTTCGCCTTCGTTGGTAACTTTAATGTTCATATTTTCGCTCCTTTTAATTTATTTAGTTTGATATACAACTATAATAGAGAAGAGAAGAAAAATCAAGTATATGCCAAGATTTTTTTTCACCTGACTATTTTAAACCTTTTAGCGGTTTAAATCAAGACTCAAAAAGAGGGTCCACTGATTACACTGATTGGCACAGATTTAAAAAAAAGATTAGCCTGTTCCAGGGCCGGTTAATTATCCTGGTCATCCGGGTCATCCTATTCATCGTGGTTCAGACAGTTTTCAAAGATCTCTTTCAATTCCGGGTCTATGTTTTGGAGGAGAGTTTGGTAATCTTCTTTGTTGACATAGGCCAGCAGCATTTGGAAATAGTTTTTTACCGGTTCTTGATGGGGGTCGTCTTGTACGTCATCGATCCATTGGGTAAGAAGCGACCGGGTATTTTCAATATCTTCGGCGCTGGTTTCGGGTTTGGAGGTTGCCACGGCCTGGGCGGTTATTCCTGAAAAGAATTGCATGGCCATTTTCATTAAGGTTTCATTATCTTCGGGGTCAAACACTTTCGGGTCGATTTTAAATTCTTTCAAAATAGCTTGAAACCGTTCTTCCGGAATCTTTTTGCGGCATTGAGCAATACTTTCTCTTGCTTGACTTTCATAGGGAGAACCTATTTTAGTGAAGATTATGAAGGCCCTTAAAAAATGTTTTAGAGCGGTATCAAATTGGCTTTGATTAAAATAGAGGCTCCCCATCTGGCCCATTGAAAAACCTATCCCGGCGATATCCCCGATTTTTTCACGAATTTCCAATGATTGTTGATACTGCGTTAAAGCCGCATCATAGTCGCCTTTAAGATAGTATATGTTGCCGATCTGATGCAAGCTGGCCGATATACTCGCGATATCCCCGATTTTCTCCATAATTTCCAATGACTTTCGATACTGTGTTAAGGCCGCTTCAAAATCGCCTTTTTCTTGATAAATCATACCGATTTGATATAAAGTGGTGGATACGCCCCGGATATCCCCGATTTTCTCCTTAATTTCCAATGCCTTTCGATACTGGGTTAGGGCCGTTTCATAGTCGCCTTTCAATTGATAGATCATGCCTATCTGATGCAAACTTTTCGATACGCCCTGGATATCCCCTTTTTTTTCATCGATTTCCAATGACTTTTGATATTGTGTTAAGGCCGCCTCATAGTCGCCTTTCAAATAATATATATTCCCGATCTGATGCAGACTGGTAGATAGCCCTTTGATGTCCCCGATTTTTTCAAAGGTTTCCTTTGCTTTTTCATACTGGATTAAGGCCGCCTCATAATCGCCTTTATCTTGATAGATCATGCCGATATTATGCAAACTTGTGGATACCCCCTGGATATCCCCTACTTTCTCAAAGGTTTCTTTCGCCTTTTCATACTGGGTTAAGGCCGCATCATAGTCGCCAAATCCCCCTAATAACATTCCCATTTGATGATAAACACCAGCGCGATTTTTATCATTCAGCGCTTTACCCTCTAACTCACGAAGTAATTCCATGGACCATTGTGGAAAACCATGAAAGGTCAAATACTTCTCCAGGTTAAATGTAATATTTGCCGCCCTGTCCCACTCCTGGGCCTGGAGATAATGCCAACGGGCTTCGATGTCATTGTCAACATGTTTTTCCCCTTCTTCATTCCGAATTCCATCAAAATATTGAGCAGCCTGGAGATGATACCTATTTTTAATAGCAGTTTCCATGGGGTCTAATATATACCGGGCCGTTAACCTGTGCACGTAATATAACTGACCTTTCTCAGTTTCAATATATTCCAGCAGGGATAAATCCGCCAATTTTTTAATATCCGGCCGCGTCAGTGCAGCCCCTTGAATTTCCACTGCCTCTCTAACTACGGGATTACGATAAATGGAAAGGGCTTCCATAATTAATCGCTCCACTGGGGTCAAATAATGGAGTAATTTATCTAAAAACAATGGCGCAAAATCGTCGCTCTCCCCCTTCTTCTCAATGATCCGCCGACGCAACTCCGGGATTAAATCTTTTAATTCCTCCCAACAATAATCCCGCTCATGGAACTCATTGTACGCAATCCGGTCCAGTAATTCCAGCGCCCGCGGATTGCCGCCGATTTCCAAGCGAAGTGTTTCAATGGATTTCCCGTCCAATCGCTTCAACGCCTTGCCGTTCCAAAGCTTTTTACGGAACTCCACCGCGGTAAATTCCGGGATGTTTATCGTTGTGTCCGGCCCCTCGAAACCCTGCAGCGTATACCGCGTGGAAAAGAAAATGAAACTTTCCTTGTTCTTTAAATAATCTCTGAAAGTCCAAATGAATTGTTTTAAGGTCTCTTTCTCACCTATAAAATTGCCATAAACCTCATCCTGGTTCTCCTCGAAATTATCAAAAATAATCATGACCTTGCGCGGCCCAAGAAAATTCTCCACGAACCAGCCCAATTTTTGAATGGGTTCGGTTTTAGCAGCGTAAACTTCCCTGGCACCCTGCACTCCCAATTCCGCGGCCTTACTGGAAATGGCTTCCAGGATTTTCACTTCCGAAGCGTCGCCCCGGATAATAATAAAATCATAACCATCCCGCACGAGGTTGGCGGCAATACGGGTAATAAGCGTGGATTTGCCGATGCCGCCGGGGCCTTTGAGCACCACCGCGCCCTGCTTATTTTCGATGGCCCTGAAAATATCCCGCAATACCTGTCGCCTGCCGATGAACCCGCGTTCCAGGTATTTGGCACCCTGGAAATGGTGGCTTTGCGGTCGGCCCGGGGCTTCGATGTGATGGTCTGAAAAGGATTCCACCCCCAGGTTCTCATCCCGCGCCAGTAATTGGGGAATTTCATATTCTTTTAAAGCATTCCACCCGGGGTTCTCATTAATACGGCGCTGTTCACCTTTAAATATGGCTTCCGTTCCGTCCTCAAAGTCGTCCTTTAGCGGCTTTTTCTCAATCAATGCGGTAAAAAACGCTTTATTGAAATCAATGGCGGCGAAGTGACTGATGGATTTTTTCATGCCGATGACGGTTTGAATGCCGGCGTCAAATAAAGCCCGGGCCGTTGGCATTAAATTGGATTCGCGACGCGCGGAATGACAGGAGGAAAGTATCACGATAAGGGGTGCGGGGGTCAGGTTTTTCAATACTTCCGCCAGTTGGGAACCCGTGACGGTTTCTAGTTTACCCCCGTGGTCTTCGAAACACAGGTAACCTACTCCTTTATCGTTGATATTACCGTAGGCGGTAATATGGAGGATATCGTGTTTGCCGTCTTTCAGGCGTTCTTTGATTTCATACAATGTACTTTTGACCGGGTCGGGCATATCCAGGTAAACCTCGTCGCGGTCAAACGATTGAAAGGCATTCAGCAGGGTATCCTGTTCCTGTTCGTAAAAGATATCTTCCATGTCATCCGGGTTGGCGGTGATTGAAAGAATTTTGATTTGTTTTTCGGGTTGTTGTGTTGGGGGTGTCAATGAATCGCCTCCCGTGAATTTTTTCCGCCGTTCCTCTCCGAATATCATTTTTTATCCTCCCGGTCGGGGATATCTCCGTTTCCAGGTCTGGCCGCGGGAAAACCGTTTTTATAAATAACCGGGTAACCAAAGTCCAGCCCGGTGATTTTTGTGATTTTGTCGGCGTAAGCATCAAGTTCCGCCGGTTTATCTTCTAACAATGGGGAATTAAATTGGTTTTCCTTCTGGCCCGGGATGCGCGCCGTGTATTCGTAATGCCGGAAATTCAAGATATTTCGCTCGTGTTCACCGATACCGATACCTACCAGGACGATTTTCTTTTTTTGTTCCAGGTAAGGTTCATAATATTTTTTTTCTTCGATCTGTTTAAGGGCGGTATCGGCGCTGCCCATTTTGAATTCGAGGATGTAGATATAGTTGTCGGTTTGAATGAGTGCATCGATTCGTCCCAGGTTAGTTGGAACTTCACAGGAGATATTTACCCGGCAAAGTTTTAGTATCATATAGAAAATAGAATGGAAGTAGGCTTCCCTGTTTGAGATTATAATATTATAGGGAATCGTAGAAAATAGGGTTTGAATCGATTGGATGAACAAGGGAAGATTTTTTTGGTTCAGTGCATTCTTTATTGGGTTTTTGATTTCTTCTATTTGCGTTTCCGTTATGGAACTATAACTTACGATTAAGTCCTGTAGAAACGATTCGCGGACTTCCCTGTTGGGATAGGAGAGGGAAAAGTTGTCTTCTTCGCGGCCTTTTATAGTAAGGCAGCCGGTTTGATGCATTAAGGCGATGTCGTCGATATTTTCGATATCGAATTTATCAAAGAAATGCCGGTTGACGTGGATGTTTTCCAATCGGCTGATTTTGAGATCGCTTTTCCTGAGCATATTGATTAAGAAAGTAGGAGTAGCAACGGCATACCAGTAATTTCCGAAGATAAATTTTTCAAAAAAATTCACTATTGAGAAAGGGTTATATAAAAAGGTTTCACCATCCCATGAATAACCGTTGTAGTAGTCTTTCATTTGATTGAAGAGTTTATCTTTGCCGCCATTTTCTTTATTTAACCATTCTTCGATATAGGGCTGGAAATAATGTTCGATTTCTTCCTGGGTATAGCCCAGCAGTCGTGAATACCTGGGGTCCATGGTGATATCGTTCAGGTGGTTGAGATCGGTGAACAGCGATACGCGGGTAAACCTGGTAATGCCTGTAATAAAAAGAAATTTAATATTCTTGTCCTGGTTTTTAAGCACTGAATAAAAGTCCTTTAAAAACTGTCGATTCCTGTCGGCTTTTTCGTATTCTTCGATATAGTCGACAATGGGTTTATCATATTCGTCGATTAGAATAACCACTGGTTTCGCTTCTGCGGTGGACATCTTTTCGATCAATTCGGTAAACATTTCTTTAATGTTTGTTTTTTGTAAGGTGACGGAGGATTTAGCGGCAATGGTTCTTAAATAACTTTCGACGGCTTCCGGCAAATCGGATTGGTGGTAAGCGATTTCACTGAAATCGATATGGATCACGGGATACTTTTTCCAGCGGATTTTTTTGTAAATCCAGCAGCCTTTAAAGAGTTCCTTATTACCGTTGAAAATTTCGCTCAGGGTGGAAATAAGGAGGGATTTTCCAAATCGTTTCGGCCTGGAAATAAAATAATTGGTTCCTCTCTCGATCATCGTATAGATATATTCGGTCTTATCGACATAAATAAAATTATCTCTTATCAATTTGGCAAAGGACTGGATGCCGATACTTAATTTCATTTTATGGACTGGTATTGGTGTTTTCTCTTTTCGGAGAGGGCGAAGCAGTTTTTTTAATAAATTCATCAAAGGCCTCCAATTGTCAATTATACCTTAAAACTCATATCTTGTGCAAGTAGCCGATTTTTTTCGCTTCCAAATCCACCGGGCGACCACGGGGCGCTCTTCCGAAATATCTGCCTTCGAGTTCTTAAAAGGATTCAAAAGAGAGTATATCTACTTCTTTGACCAGGCTCAATTGTTTGTCGGCAGTAATGAGCGTGCTGCGATTGGAAATGGCTGTTGAGATGATAATGGCATCCGGGAGTTTTATTTTATATTGTTTCCTGATTTTAATCGTATTTTGCAATAAGCGCTCATTCCTATTGGTTAAATCTACCACATCAACCCTTTGGAGGAATGTATCAAACAACATGGCATCGGCGTCGGAAAGCCCCTTAAAAGCCCGGAATTCGATTTTGGATATGACTGAAATTCCTATCCAATCGGCGTCTTCCAGGATGTTGAGTAAATTGAGATTTCCCTTTAGCAGTGAAATAATGGCGTTGGTATCGAGGATAAAGCGTTTACCATTCATTTCGAATTGCCCGTTGTTCAGCTACAGGATTGCCGTCCCATTCTAATTTTCCCACCAGGTCAGCGAAGTGGTATTTTTGTGGACTCTCTTCTTCATCATCGTCAAGGAAAGTAACGATTACCGGTATTTCCCTGTCGCTTTCTAAGGTATGGTCCAGCTTAATTTGACCATGATCATAAACACCTTTTAAAGATATCATTGCGTCACTCCTACCTGTATATTAATACTGTTATCACAATTTGTCAATAGGACAATTGAAAAATACTTCCGCTTTAACTTTTTCAAAAATCGTTTTCAATTCTGGGTCTATGTTTTGGAGGGGAGTTTGGTAATCTTCTTTGTTTACATAGGCCAGGAGGAATTGGAAATAGTTTTTTACGGGTTCTTGATGGGTGTCGTCCTTTATTTGATCGATCCATTGGGTAAGAAGCGACCGGGTTTGTTCAATATCTTCGGCGCTGGTTTCGAGTTTGGAGGTTGCCACGGCCTGGGCGGTTATTCCTGAAAAGAATTGCATGGCCATTTTCATTAAGGTTTCATCATCTTCCGGGTCAAAGACTTTCGGGTCGATTTCAAACTCCTTTAAAATAGCTTGAAATCGCACTTCCGGCAGCTTTTGGCGGCAGAGGGCAATATCGTTTTTCGCTTGATCGGAAAAGGGAGAGCCGATTCTGGAAAGGATGACAAAGGATTGGAGATAGCTTTTCAAGGCGGTTTCAAATTGATCCTGTTCAAAATACAGGTTCCCCATCTGGCCCATTGATATTGCCATACCGTCGATATCCCCGATTTTCTCCTTAATTTCCAATGACTTTTGATACCGGGTTAAGGACGCATCATAGTCGCCAAATCCCAGGAATAAATTTCCCATTCGATGATAAACAATGGCGCGATTTTTATCGGTAAGTTCTTTATCCTCCAACTCCTGCAGCAATTCTATGGACCTTTGCGGAAATCCATGCAGGGTTAAATAACTCTCCAGTTCAAAGGTCACTTCCGCCGCTTTATCCCACTCTCCTCCCTGGATAAAATGCCGGCGGGATTCGATCCTATCTTCGATATACTTATTATCTACCTCATTTGATTTTACGGGTTTAGGAGTTGTAATGAAATAAATTGATCGTTTTAGCTTTCGGAATTTTTCCCTCAAATCAAGGGCAAATTTCAAGAACAATTCAGAGCATTCGGTACAATAAAGGTATTCTTGCGATGTTTTTTGCCTT
>Ga0315278_10000623_pt1 | contig 31363 bp, 53 predicted proteins | sample YL17G06_0_MG_FD_203880 | JGI IMG/M metagenome (GOLD analysis project Ga0315278, IMG submission 203880) | Sediment microbial communities from Yellowstone Lake, YNP, Wyoming, USA - YL17G06_0 | ecosystem: Environmental > Aquatic > Freshwater > Lake > Sediment | place: USA: Wyoming | collected... | reverse complement strand
GACTGGATGTTCTCAATGATATACAATGGCTTCTGAAACTGCTTATACAAATCCTCGGCGTCGTATTTCCTGCCGTTGCGTGTTTCCTCTAAGATGTTCCAATTCAATGGAAGCCTGGGTGTCTCCGAAGCGTGCAAGACCGATGAAAAAGGAACCAACAGAACGCCTGCACCAACTGCTGAAATCTTTAGGAAGTCACGTCTTTTCATACTATCACCAGCCTTGGAAGCTTCATGCCCAGATGGGCAAAGTGCTTCTTGAAATTTTTGAACTTCTTGATTGTGTCCTCAGTGCCACCTTTCCTATCAGCCGCCACACAAGCGATTAGGATGTCTGAGTCCTTAGCAATCAAAGTGTTTCGTTCATAACAGACCCTGGCGTACTCCCAGGTGGTGTTTGACTTCATTTCGTTAAACTTTGGTTTGTGAAGAATAATGGGGAGACCTAATTCCCTTGCCAATATCTCGGCGAACCTATCAGCGCCTTTTGGGCAAGCCCCTGACACGAGTATTACTTTTTCTTCGGTTTCGCTAAGGATTAAGAGAAGGGCGTTACGGACAATCTTCAAGTCCTCGGGTGTGTCTCTCCTCCTGCTGCCTACAATTCCTACGAACATAACTATTTATAACACACCCCAAGAGGTTCTCAAGGAGTGTAGATATATATTTTGTTTGCCGGAAATACGTCAGCGATTATGTCTTCAATCGCATTCCAGTCTCCACCAGCGAGACCACTTCCGAATTTTGGACAGTGTAGTTCATACTTGTCGGGGTCATGGAACTGCTGGGCTACTATACCAAGGGCCTTCCTGATTGCCCAGTACCTTATTGGCGGGATGCCGTTGATAGAGCGGATGTCGTGTTGGGCTATCATATTGACAACTATGATATTATCAGTTACTTTTATGGCTCTAACCTCTCCAAGCTTCGGTTTATCCGAGCGAAACCACTGCCGGTAATGCTCTTCGGGAGCCTTCCAGCGTCGGGATATCGCTAGCACGAAGCCTTTTCCCCACGCCCCAATATCGTTGCAAACATGGCAAATCAGGGCAGTCTTGCCCTCACTCAACATAGGCTCTGTTGCGTCGCCTTTGAGGTGAACTATCATCGTTGTGGGAGGTCTATCCGTCATTACACTCCTAGAAGGTGGAACCGAATGTGGTACTGTCCCAATGGCTTGGTTCTTGGCTCACTACATCCAACTGCCATTCAACACTCATGCGAGTGTTCTCGTGGAGCTGGATGACCTCCCGGTGTGCGATATACCAACGTTTCGTGGCTTGTTTGTAATTAGAAAAGTTTGACTTTCCGGTAGCTATACTCGCGCCATACCAATCGCAGAGCATCTCCTTCCAATACTTCTCTGGCATCTCAATCAATTTCACCTTACCAGAGTCCTCCATCAGAAGCCAAAACTGCCAGTGATGCAAATTGACCTTTTGGTGGAGAAGCCAAGCGTAGTCGAAGTCCTTGTCCAGGGTGGTCACTGGTTTGGAGAAGCCAGTCTCGCTGTTACCCTCAACCTCTTTTATGTAATTACCATCGCTGACGGAGAACTTGGGACCATAGAAATAGTTGGCGTATGTCTTGAAAGGGAACCAGCGGAATTTACTTAAGTCGTGGGTGATTGCCTGCCAATAGAGTCCTTCCTTGACAAGGAGTACTGCTACATAAAACTTGTGGCGAACTACATACTTTAGGTACTTCCAAAAGACCGCGAACGTCATTCCTCTACCCCTTGTTTTGTACCAACAGTTTTCCATCCCTGTAATACTTCTCCAGTTTTGCTGCACCGCTGTCGGTCAGATGGAAAACACAGAACTTCTGCTTCTCATTGAAGTGAAACGTCTTTGTTTCTTTATTGGCAATGACAGGCCAGCCAAGGTCCAAGAAACTGAAAAACTCATCCTCGTTCATCGAACCACAGTAGGCGCATTGACCAAGAGTCGTCCAAAAGTCTGGACAGCCTTCACGGGTTCTTCCTGGGCATCTGAATTTTTCGTCGCTCATTATTTGTCCTTGTGAATCTTACAAGACATGCAGGCGTTCATATTTGAACTGGTCTGCTTGCTACGAAGCGCAGGAGTTACTAGGCGTCCATCAGGACCCACATACATTTCCTGCTTCTTCATTTCAGGGTGGTCAAGTTCAAACTTTCGTTGTTTCTGAATGTCCCTGAACTGCATAAAGGATGCCCAGAGAATGAATACTACACCAATACCAACCAGTATCTTAACATGAGGTTTCATGGTTACTCCTAAATGGAGCTGGAAGGGAGATTTGAACTCCCGAGGGATTGCTCCTCCGGTTTACAAAACCGGTCCTATCGGCCGCTAAGGGATTCCAGCATAGGTTTGATTTTAGAAATTTTAAGACAGGTGCATCACGACAGAATAATATTGAAAGGGCAACCTACTCATCTTATCGCTTATTTCTTCTGTCTTTTACGACCGTTAAAATAAGCTTCAATCGGGCGCCAGCTAAACTGACTGGCACTAATCATCACTGGCCATACAGCATCCCAGAACTTTTTCGCCACGAAATTGATACTCATGGCAATCCCGATAAATGGAAGAAACACTGCGAATACCAAGCCAACTATGGGGCCAACCATAAGAACTGTCAGTTCAGATGCTCTCAACCACTTACCTTCCGAGAGGACATCCTCGGGGAGCACCAGCCTTTTACCATTATTGATATTCCAGTACGTTCCTGCCGGATAAACAGATTCAAGTTGGTCACCTTTAAAGAGCAGTTTTTTCATAGGACAATCTCCTTTGCTTCTTAAACAATTAGGTGGAGGTTGCCCCTTCAATGTTATTTATACTATCTGCCTTTCTTAAAGTCGGCCTCAATCTGCGCCTGCTCGGCCCTGTCCTTTGCGCCATCCGGGTCTCTCTTCATGCGCTCCTTGACACACGTCTTCATCATGGACTTGGCGGCGTCCTCTGCGCTGAACACGAACATTCCATAGGCTTCCTTTATCATGGCTATAGATACTTCCTTGTCGTCCTGATTAGCCATGCTGGCAGGCATGCTGTTCACGAAGTTTATCTTCTTCTCTATTGGGACGCCTGACTTCCTGTCCTTCCATGCCTTCGGTGCCATGCTTCCAGTGAATGCTGCACACCTGCTATTCCAGACCCCGCTGTAGTCTCCTGCAAACGCTGTCCCTGCAACCGCCAGAATCACGAACACTGCAATAAACCTTTTCATCTCACACTCCTCCTTTTCGTTCTTGAAATCCTCTGCACCATCCATCCACCCAAACCCTTGCCCGAGTGGCATCTTCCTCACTTAGAATGGTAGGATAACACAACCAGTAGGGATTGTCAAGGATATTTTCTGTTTGCCTACCCTCTTCGAATTCCTTAATGTAAGTCACCGTAGTCCTTCATGAGGTATGCCTCGGAGATGTGCTTCAAAATCACACGACCTAGCTTGTATTCGTCCTTCTCGTACTTCGGGCGCACCACAAAGCCTTCCTTAATGTGTTTTGCCAGCATCGACTCACCATCGGCAAGGTATTTTAGTTCTGACCAGCTCCACGGGCCCGAGAAGAGATGGGGAACTGCTTTCAGTTTGTTCAGGTTTAACCACAGCTTGAGGTACTCGGTGTCCCTGTAAGTGCCCTCGGTCATGATGTCGAAGAAGCGAACCTCGGGCTTGCTCGCACCATAGTCGAGAACCTTCTGGATGCCTTTACCATAAACCTCACCGAAGAGGATAATGTTCTTCCCCGTATCCGCCCAATAGGTGCGGAGGGCCACTTCAATTTCAGGATGTTCCCTCACTACCCTCCAGTAGAGGTTGCCTTCGGTTTCCTTGAGAGGCCAGTTGTGAGAACCGACCATCAGCTCACCGCCAACGACGCCCACCCGAAAGTTGGTGCCGTGAATCTTCTCGGTGATTACCACTTCCTCGCCTTCCTGGAGAACGTCAGGGAAGTTTTTGATATTTTCGATGTCCGTGTACTTTGGGAAGTCCGGGTTGTGGGGAGCCACCAAGCCAGACATATTGATAGGCACTGGCGGGTCATATTTGGTGATACCAAACTCCTCCGCGTAGTTGTCCCCTACACCGATTGGGAGCCTTACCTTGCCGAGTGGAATCATCCCTAGTGGGATGAGTAGTCCCTGGCTGTATTCACCGCGCAGCCGGGCTGTACGAACACGCTGCCTGCTTAGGTACTTGGTAACGTCCATCTTGTCGCTGAGCCACTGAGGAAGGACTGCATCGATTGGGCAGTAGAAGGTAGAGTCTCCGGCGGCATACTGACCTGACTGAGCGACTACCTGCCAACCCTTTACCTTGACCAGGTCAAGCTTGTCGGCGTTGGGATGTTTTACTACCTCAAGAATCTTTACTATTTCTACGGTGAATGTACTCATTCTATTTACCTTCCTTCATTTACGAGGTCCATCGTTTCCCTGTTTCCAGGATGTCTTTCGACCAAGCTATTATCTGTTGCATATCTTCAACACTTTTTGGCTCCGGCATCTGGTTGAATATAACCACCGAGTAACCCCACCAGTTTCGCTCCCTGGCTTCTTTGAGGTCGCCAAACTGATGGTAGAAGAACGCTAGAAATACCCAATAGAGAGCCAACAGGGAGTCTATGATGGGGTGGTCCCTGTAAATACTGGCGCCTACAATCATCAGGATGGCCATTCCCACGGATACCCAGTAGGTCATGAAGCCTAGGTACCCTCCCCACTTTAAACTGAACCTATCGAAGCGTCCTAAAGGGCGGGGCTTGTATTCACTGTCTACCAATTGAAGGTCACCAGCAGTGCTATCCCCGTGGTCGCCCCCCAGATAAGTGCATAAACGAAGCCTACACCGTCATCCATATTGCGGTACTCAACGACTTTCTTGCGCCAGAACCTGTCAGGCACCGGGGTGTAGGTGACGCTCGAGATGCTTACATTCCTGCGATAGAAGTAGAACAGGATGGTCGTGGTGATAATCCAGAGGCTGATACCAACTACCACGTGAATGATTGCCGAACCCATCATCTTCCAGATGACGATTGCCATGGTAACCTTGCCGACTTTGGTCTCGCTGAACTTCTCTACTGCAATGCCAACCTTATCGGCGGCACCAATTAGAGCGTACCCAACGTTCTGACCGACTTGCACCCACTCGTTTACCTTAGCAGGCGTCGAAGGTTGAGGTGAAGCCTTCTCTTCTTTCATCTTAGCTATTTGCATGGCAATCTCTGCCTTCTGGGTCTCCGAGAGACCATTGGTGTCCACTGCATACGCCATGCTGCCCATACATAAGAAACACACCATCGCCAGTACTACGAAAAGCTTCTTCATGTTATTCTCCTCCCTTTCGTTTCCATATAGTGGTTGACTTCGGTACACCATCGTACCACGCATACACCATCACCATTAGACCTAGAGGTCCCAAAACAACCATCAGTGCTGCTGGGAGTATATCCTCAACCTTCATCTCGCCTTCCTTCCAGATAGCGGCGGCGACACAGATAGCAGACAGCAAGCAACAAAACAACCAAATTGACCAAAACATATACGACCTCCTTAAAAGTCTCCATGTGCTACCTGGAAGCAGGGGAGCCCTTGGGCTCTCCACATATTCACCACACGGTTCCTATCGTCCAGGACAAACTTCACATCATAGTTGGGCGCGATGCTGTCACGGAAGATTTCGAACTTCACTTCGGCGTCGTTGCGCTTGTCGTTGTCCTTACGCATCAGCAAGAGCCAATGGTCAATCTTCGCCTTTGCAAGGAACTGGATTGTCTGGCGACGATGGGGCTCTGCGCGCCCTGACACAAACAGGATGGTTGTGCTGGGATTGAGTCCGCGGAGGATGTTTGCGACTTCCTCGTTTACCTGGTCGTTCTCGAAGTCCCTGTCAAAAGGATTCTTGTTGCCGAAGAGCGCCAACGTGCCATCCAGGTCACAAATGACTGCCGGGATATTGCCCTTGCACTCTACCTTCTCGAAGTCCAGCATGATATTCGTTTGCCTGCACGAGTAGTTCTTGAAGTCGGAGCCCTTGAAGCGCTTCCAGAACTTCATGACTATATCATCGCCAACCGAAGGCGTGCGAGCCCGGTCTCTGTCAAGGGCAACTTGAAGGTCCACATAGAAAGCCTTCTCACTTACGTTTACATTGAGAGCTGCCTTGGCGAGGACTCGACAGACTTCATTGAAGGTCCTGCTGTTCGCGTTCGTGTCATCCACAATAACATTGAAGCCACTCTGCAGGCTCTCAATGATGAACTCGTCACGCAAGCGAGTCACCAACTCTTCGACCCTGTTGAGGTTCTCAGGACTGCCTTTGAAGTGCGACCACGGGTCACCACCATTCAGCATGGCACGGATATCGTCGCGGTTGAACCGCTTCCAGTGAGGATTGTTGGCGCAGTATTCCTTCGCCCAGGTTGACTTCCCGCTGGCAGTGATGCCGGTCGTGACAACAACCTTCATGGGAATCTCAAAACCGTTTACCTGCTTGTAGTTCATTATCGCTTCCTTTCATAAATCACACCATCTACTGTGATGGTCGTGGTATGCTGCCTGTCTGAGTTAATTACGCTAGTCGTGCTGTTAGGGCATCTAACCACCCTGAAATAGCCGCCATTGCCTGGCCAGATTGCGTAGAACTTGCAGTCCTGGAGTTCCATGGGTAGAACGGCTGGCCTCTCCTCATCCGCTGATGGTTTGCATCCTGTAAGAAAAAGGAATGCTATGACCATGGCGATAATCACTGCACCTGTTATTTTCTCACTTGTGGTAATCACTGTCTGCCCTCCCCAATACGTTTATGAAGCCCTGCCTGAATGGGCAATCCAAAGGCCTGTTGTCCTGAAAATCATGGTTGGTCAAGTCCCTATTCAACAACTTGCACTTGCTTCGCGATGACCAAGCGCCTGTATGAGTTGTCTTGTGGAACCCACACTCCATAAGGCATCCTTTGGGCGGGTTCTCAATGGCTTCGCGTATCTTCTGAAATGTCATTACCACCACCCCAGGATACGACCAGCGAATATCAGCGCGAAGACCGTGCTGAATGAAATCGAACAGCTATGCTTTCCACCCTTGCTGGCTGCCTCAAAAGCCTTCGCCAACCCCATGATGAACATAACTGTTAGACCGCTCATGAAAACCCATGCAAGTGCAACCATTGTGCCCTCCTCCTGAATTGTTGAAGTGATTATAATACAGAAACCAGATTTTGTCAAGACTAAAGTTAGAAGGGAACGAACTCGGATACGTCTTTGCCTGTGGGACTATCCACCATGGTTAGCGCACCAAAGGAGCAGTCACCAAGCGCACGCGAAACCTCTTCGGGGGTCTCACACTTGGTAACCTTCCTGCCTGACCACCCTTCGGTTGTCACAATATAGTTAACTACTTTTAGATGTTTCAGGTAGGACATATAGATTAGTCCTCAAAAATGGATGGGCTTCGGGGATTGAACCCTCTAAGCACTGCAGTGCCCGCCGGCTATTCTGGCCGGAGCCCATCCTGATTACTTCGCTTCTGACTTCTCCAGAGCCTGGATGTACTTCACTATTGACTCCGAGAAACCGTCAATGTGAATCCAGTCCCCATAGCCCACGCCATTCTCGTAGGTCGCCACGTTTATCATGTACGCCTTGCTGGACTTAAGCGGGGCGCCCACCCTGTCATGGCTCTGCTCGTCGGTGAACATAATCAGGCGGTCATATCCCCGACCATTGGCGTACCTCAATGCCTCACCAATGTTCGTTTCACCACCATCGAAGCTCGCCTCGTCGCGCAGCGCAAATCCACGGCGGGGCTTGCAAGCCTTCACCTGAGAATTGAAGGTGAAGATTTCCACATCCTCACAGATTTCACGAAGGAGTATTGCAAGGGCGATTGCTGCATCGTAGCGGCTCAGCTCGGACTTACCTGATACCGTTGAACTCATTGAACCTGACACGTCGATACCCAGAATCGTCTTGCCCTTCAACTTATCACTGGTCTCCAGGTTCTTAAGCATCATCTGCTCGAGCACATCCTCAAGCATTGGCGCATAGCGTGCCGCCGTGATGAACCTGAAAGGAAGGACCCTCTCGGTCCTTGAGCTTGCGAGCGCTGCCTTGATACGGCTCGTCTCCACGCCAACCTTCAGCATATTCCTTAGGTTACGCAAGAGCGCGAGCGCACCGAGCTTGTTCTCTGCCAGCAAGCGATTCCAGACTTTCTTTTTGGCCTCTGGCGTATGTGCCTCGGTCAGAGCGACCTCCCAGGTGTCGGGCGTTGCCAACTGACCATTGATAAGCTTGTCCAGCAAGCTACCCTTGTGGCGGTCAACTGCACCGCGCTTGTAGCCTTTCCTGTTGAGCGGAGCGACCGTCTTCGTCTCCAGGTACACAGGCTCGTTGTCCTTTAACACCACTGATGGTGATGGGTGAACAAGGAAGGCGACATCCTTCAACTTGATAGCGTTGTCCTGGTTGTACTTGGCAAGGCTGTACTCATTGAACTTGCCGAATGCCTGCGCTAGTCCTTTCTTTACCTGCTTCGCGATGGGCGTCTTACCATCCTTCCAGTACATCGCCATGAACTCGGCAATCTCGTCGGGACGCTGAATGACTGCACCCAGCGTGTCCCCTGAGAATGGGCGGTGGCGCTCGCTGGCAACCATTGCCCTCACAAGCAAGAGTGGTGCGTGGCGCAAGTTGTGCTGGCTACGCGCCTCAATTGCAAGGTCGGCGACCTGCTTGCTGTTCGGAATCTCATTGACCAGGCGAACGATACGGTCGGCGACCTGCTCGCCGCTCTCGTAGAAGCTGTCTTCCCACAATAGGCAAGCAAGCAACGTCCTACGCAGTTCACTGTAGGCATTTACATTCTTGGCTGGAGCACCCTCATGGGTGAACTTCTTTGGCTGTACTACCTGGCGGTTCATCTTCATTTCACTACCTCCTATTTCTTGGCTTTCAAGGCCTTGATAAAATCCTCGAACTCATTCTTCCCTGTGAGCAAAACAAATGGAACTCATCCATGTGAGTTCCCAAAATTTATATCGGGGAGTAAGCGTACAGGCCTTTTTCCATGAAGTATCCCGTACTGCACCACCGAAGTTTTAATTTTGGGGAATAAGCGAAAAAGGTTATGCCTTTCGGCGTTCAATTTGAGTGAAGTAACCCTTCTCTGCACCACCAAAGTCTATGTATAAAGGGCGGGCCGTTCCCTGACCTAGGAACCGTTTAATGAATCCGCTCAAACCCACGTCTCAAACAACAAACTGCCTAAGGGATTAGGCGCCAAAGGTTTCAATTTTACATTGGCTCTCCTTTTGGCGTCGGAGGTCTTCCGAACACCTAAGTACACCAATAGAGGAGTTTTATTCTCCCAGGTTTTGTTTTGGCAAGCCGACCAGTCCTGATACTGGGTACTGTGGTCGTTTCATGCCGGAGGTCTTCCGGTCTCACGACCTAGCTGTATAAGTAGAAGTAACCCTCGACTACACCACTTAGTACATCGAAAACAAAATTGATTACCGTGACTCCCACGGCGGACTGATGGCCTATACCATCATCCAAACCCATAGGGACGCTAAGCGTCAAACAGGGTCTGGTCACTTCCGAGTCTCTATGCCTTCCACTTCTATGAATTCTCGTGGTCGTAGGTGACCATCCTGATGGGCACTACCCATCTTGCAATTGTATTTATATCACAAGATTTTTGGTTTGTCAATACCCTTAGTTAACTGGGGCTAAAACTACCACTCTCTCGCTGGCCTTCTTAAAGTCCTCCCACTCCTCGGCGCTGTCAAAACAGGCTTCCTCGTGTGACCACCATGTGGACAAGACGCTACCCGCCCAATTGCTTTCCTCCGTGTAGACACACTCACCATCCACTGCATACAATGGTGAGTACCCATTGCCCTCGCTGTCCTTCTGGAGGATGATACGGGCATCCTGGGGCATCTCAAGTAACGCTTCTATCAATTCCTTTACTGTCATGTTCGCATCCTATCACAGAGGAAAGGTTTTGTCAAGAACCTTCTTACTTATTGTACCAGACGTGCGTCTTGAAGAGAATAATGTCCCCACCTTCCGTGTAGGCGCACGCATCCTCGATTGAACCGCCACCGTCATACATAGACGTGCCTTCGGTGTAGCCAGGCCCCAGGAGAGCCGCCCAGATGTCCTGGTCCATGCCCATGCGCTTGGCGTTCCACTCAGTATCCATCGCCATTTTCCCCTGCCAGTTGTCCTTGAAGTAAGCGGCATACGCGTTATACAACTCACTGCCCTTCTTGGCGAGGATGGTGAGAGGCACCGCCCAGTAGTAATCCCTGCCGGTGTATGGGCAGTTGTACTTGGCGAGCTGTGCCGCCATGTCCGCGCACCCAATCCTAGAAAGCGCCCTGACAGTATTGGGATTGATATACGCCAAGTGGAGAACCTCGCGGCCTTCCAGCTTCTTATCGTCGTCACTTGTCGGCCTGTGGTGGTCGTGGTGATACGGGAAGAGAATGTCGTCCATGTAGAGGCAGTCTCCATTATTCCAGACGCCTTCTTCCCTGTGATTGCGCCCCGGCTTGCCTGTCAACAACTCGTAGTTGTGCTTTATGAGTTTCATAGTTATCCCACCTTTACGCCGGGGTGAACATAACCCTCCGTGTCCGTGTCGCAGTGGCTGTAGTCGACTTCAATACCGATTGACTCCAGGAAGCGGCAGTACTGGATGGCGGTCTTGAACTCGACATGCTTGCTTTCCATGGCTCCGTGGTCTTCGTGTTCACCGGTGAACCAGAACTTGTTGTACTCCCCGTTGGTAACTTCCTCTAAGAATACGGTCGTCATGGTTTAGGCCTTCACTTTCTTTTTCTTCGACTTGCTCTGGTCAACCACCGCCTGCAGGTCAACCTTCGCTCCGCCTTCCTTGCCTTCCTTGACTTGCTTCTTGGCGGCCTTGGCTTGCTTCTTGGCGGCCTTGACTGCCTGCTTCGTCTTGTCAGCGGCCTGCTCGACGTCCAGAAAGTAGTTCTTCACTTCGTTCTCCATGGTCTCGACATGCTTGTTGTCTTCCTGTTCCATGGTCTCCATGAGCTTCTCCACCTGGCGGAGCCGTTTTAGGAAGGCTTTCTGAACCTCCGAGAGTCCGAAGGCCTTGTCAAAGCTCTCCATCTCGTTGACCATATCAATCAGCGAGAACTGCATGTTATTCGCTACCGACTGGAAGTACTGGAACGCGCTTGTCACTGTGTCAATTGCGAAGAGAACCTGGTCGTTGCCCTTGAGCTTATTGAAATTTGCATAGCTCTGTTTTGCTGCTTCCTCTTCCATCTTTTCCGTCTTCTTGAATGCCGAGTACCTGTTCATGTAGTCCTCCTTGTGTTTGATTTGTTATAGGGATACTATCATAAGTAACTACTTTTGTCAATACCAAAGTTACTTATTTTCCATCGGCGACATTATTGAAATCCACACAGACATCCAAGCAGGTGCGCTTGCAGATTTCCTCCTGATGGGTGTCCGTTCGGTTGTACCAGGCCTCGCGCTCTTTGCGGATGTCCACAATCGACTTGCCGGCGATGGTACCAAGCGGGGCGCCCTGCTGGCGCATATAGATGACACAAGGGAAGTGATAGTTGCCGGCAATAATCATATCGTCGAGCGCCATCTTACAGCGCTTGCTGTCCGTGTCAGTCATGCCCCTGACGTTCCGTCCCGCCAGGTAGTTGCCAACCCTGTACTTGAGGATGGGATGACTATCCAGGATGCTGGCGTCGAGGCTCGCCAGGTTCGCTATGCCGCGGTTGTACTGGGCGGCGCTGATTATCCTGATGTCCGCGACACCAAGAGAGTGGGCAAACTCAATATGCTCGATGGCCTTGTCGATGTTCTTTTCGGTAAATACCATGCCTACTGTCACATAGCAGAACTTGGATATCTCACGAATGTTTTTGACCACCTTTTCCCAGGTGCCTGACTTACATCCCGCCATCTCGTCGCTGACCGAACAACACCCAGAGTCCAGCGAGATGGAGAAGTCATTGACGCCGGCCTTGTGGAGACTCTGGTAGTACTCCAGGTCGTGGCTTCCATTTGTCGAGATGGCGATGTTTCGCATGCCCGCCGACTTACAGCGACCGACCAACTCACGGAGACCGCGATAAAGCGTGGGCTCTCCACCGGAGAAGCGAATGTTCTCAAGACCCCCATCAATCCATTTGTCGACGACTGCCGTGCTTTCAGCAAGAGTTAGTGTGCCGCGAATTTCAGGCCGCAGCGGCATGCAGTAGTTGCATTTGAAGTTACACCTGTCCGTGAGAATCAGTTCGCAGCGCATGAGGTTGGTGGACACGCTGGAAGTCAGCGCCCTCTTGTTGGTGAGCGTGTAGAATCCGATGTCTTCGAGCTTCACTATCGGCCTCCCTTGTATCGGAATACCACTCTAGCCTCCTAATATTCGACGCGGATGACCAACTGTGGGAAGGTCGCTTCTTTGTACTGCTTGTTATTGTCCCTCTCGTACTGACCGCTGTTCTCGGTTTCGATGCTCGCCAGGTGTTCACGTCTCCCACAATCACCATTGTAGCGGTCCAGCGCCTGCTTCTTCGTCTCGAAGTACCACCTCAGTGTTGCCTGACCGTCATTGTGTGTTACTGTGAACTTTCTCTTTGACATTGTCTGCCTCCTGTTTGATTGTTAAGAGGATAACATAAGTAAATAGTTTTGTCAAGTCCAAAGTTACTAAAAAAGAGCCCCGCGTTGGGGCTCTTGGAATTGTGGTGCTCCCAGTGGGACTCAAACCCACGGCGCAAGGTTTTAGAGACCTCCGCTCTGTCGCTGAGCTATAGGAGCTTATTTAAGAGTCTCGATACTCACGATAGATGTCCTGCAGGTATTCATCCACGTAGAAGACGACAGCGAAACCACCGAAGACAGTGAACGCCATGGTCACAATCCAGTAGGGTACCGTCAACCACATGCTGTCGTTTTCACCAACCATGGGTAGGAAGTGGGAGAGTATGCAGAAGAAGCTGAACCATAGACACATCCAGCTTATGACTGAAAATGCCAGCCTTCCCTCATCGTCAAACTCATGCCAGATACTTGCAAACCTCTGCAGTGCAGTCATACGTCCTCCTTAAAACTTCAACAGTTTATACTTCTTGAATACGAGCCGTCGGGCTCCATAGATGGGCTCAGTGGTGAGCGCACTGTGTCCTGTCTCATAGTCGGGCTCGAAGAACATCTCAAATCCGATTGCCTTGGCTGTTAGCTTCTCGGCTACCTCAAGGAGCTCGAGCTGGTTTTTCACTCCAATGAGAATGAGGTGAGTCTCGGCGGGCACCTTCTCGACTTCAAGACACGCGTGACACGCCTGCACAATCTGATACTCCTTGGACATGTCTTGTCTCACGAATACATATACATACGGCTTTGCCATCTAGTGTTCCTCGTTATGCTCCATGGTTTACCCCCAAGAAAGGCGAGTAACACAGTTCAGGAATCTTCTCTCCCTTACCATCCCAGACTGGTAGGTAAACGATGAGTTTCTCAAGCATCTGGAGTGTGATGAACCCACCAAAGGGCCTCACCAAGTCTGAATTAATCTTCTTGGCTAACTCCTTTGCCCAGCCTTCCTTCATGACTTCCATGTTCTTGGCGTCTTGACAGCGGCTCCTCATGACCATCAGATAGTGATGAAGCGTTCCATTTGGCTTCATCCCACTACACGTCAACTTGTTATGGTTGGTGATGGTGGCAAAACCTTTGCGCCAGTCCTTATTGCGAAGGATAGCGTAGAGCATGAAATGCTCGGTGGTAAGGTTTTTCTCTTTGGATGCCTTTTTGAAAGCCTCCACAAACTGCAGGTACTGTTCTTTGCTTGTGAATAACGACTTTGGGGTGTTCTCGAAATTGTTTTCCATTGTAATTCTCCTTAGGTTTTTAGGGTCACGTGCTCTTGCATATAACCGGAGAATTACGGGGACTTGTTACGGGTCTAGTGCTTCATGGTTGTTGTCTCCTTTCGTGATAAGGATGGTCTGAGGTAGCTCAATTTGCCCTATCATCAGTATTATTTATATCACAGGATTTTTGGCCTGTCAAGACAAAAAAAGGCCTGGGTTGCCCCAGGCCTTGATTATTGCATTTCTTTAACTACTTCTTACCACTGCTTCAAGCCTGTGAAGTCCACACTCAACTTGCTGTAGAAGTCGCTGGCTCCGAACAAATGGTCAAGCAATCCGTATCTGGTCATCACACCAATGACTGGATAGAATGCGCCTGGCTCAACGGCTCTGCTAATCATCAAAGGAATGTAAGGGCAGTAAATCACGCCACTGTTGTGGGCGCCTGGTCCCTTGTATCCGATGGTGGCATAGTCACTGGTCGCGAATGTATCACGATACACCTGGAAGCGGTTCTCAATGCTACCAACCTTGGCTACGCCTGGGTTGATTTCCATTGGGTTTGCACCCGCAAGAGGCTGCATCAAGAAGGTGCCCAAGCTGTCTAGGGCGGTGATAACATTGCTAGAAGCGATGATGAAGTTACCAGCACCACGTCTTGTCTTGATAGCGATGTTACCAGCTTCTCTTACAAACCTGGTGTACAGGTTACGGAACTTCTCAGCTTCCCACTGACCATCACCAGAGGTGACAATGTAGGAACCTGGCTTTGCAGTGCCGTCGCTGTATGCAGTGCCGCCCTTTGCGTTGATAAGGTCTACCAACTCACGGTCGATTTCTGCTGCGATTTCATACTGCAACATATTGGTCAACTCAGCCTCAATGTCCAAACCGTGGACGTTCTTCAAGTCCTGTGCGGCTTCCAATGAGTATCTGCTCTTCAACTTACGGGTACCGGCTGTTACGGTTGCCTGGAAGATTTCAAGGTTTGCTTCCTGGATTTGACCTGCGCTTGATGGGTCAACGCTGGACAATCTTTCACCAGCGCTTGTTGGCAATGCGTTGGTTCCATGCGGATAGACTGCTGACGCTGCGGCGCCGCCGGTCCATGCCTTGTCAATGTTATTGTAACCTAGCTCAACTGGCGCACCAGATGAATTGTAGGTCCCTGTACCGGTGCGGTGTCTCAAAGCGTAGGCAAGGCTTACTGGGCCTGCCATAGGCTGGACGCCGACGATTTCGTTCGCCAAAAGGTTTGGGAACACACGTCTGGTCAACGGCATCAAAATCTTACGGAAATCCGCGATGTCCGTGGTGATGGTTGAGCCAGCTTCACTGATATACTGGTGCTCGTTCTCAAGCAGGATGGCCATGTTGCCACGGGCCTTCTGGTCAGCAATCTCTGCCAACTTAAAGCCTTTCTTTTCCCACTTCTCGACGAGAACTTCAATCTTGTTCTGTGTTAAATTTTCCATATATTGCTCCTTGGTTGTTGGGTTCTACCCTTTCGTTGTGTTAGATAAACCTCTGTCCGAGGTCTTCCTGAACATCTTCATCAATCTTCTTGTCCTGTGGTTCAATCGTCAAATTCTCTTCAATCTTGGGAGCTGGGGTGGGGTCAGCCACTGTCTCTTTGGTTCCGATGATTAGGTCTCTGACTTCGTCAAACCTTTCGGAAATTTCTTCTGCGCTCTTGCCTTTGAAGATAGTCACAATTTTCTTTTGCTGGTCTTCTGTCAGTCCGTTCATCTTCTCATGAAGTGTCATGACTGCAGCGGTCTTCTCTGACTCGTTCTTCATCTCCAAGTTGGACTTGGTGATTTCATCCACGTCACTGCGAAGCTTTTCAATCTCTTCCTTGGCTTCCTTCAGGAGGGTCATGCCTTCGCTTTCAAGGACAATTCCATAGCGTGCGATTGTTGCCTTGAAGCCTTCCACGATTGGTTCGTAGATTTCGGCTTTCGCCACCTTCTCAGCGATATCCTGTGGAATCATCTTCTCAAGTTCGATTTCCATGAAACTTGAAATCTTCTCCACAAGACCTTCCTTGAATACTTCAACTTCCTTCTTGACTTCATCCAATGATGTCGTCTTCATCTCTTCAATCTTCGCGGTGAGTTCAGTGTTCTGGGCGGTCAAGGCGTCTTCGCGTGACTTCGCTTCGGTGAGAGCAACTTCCTTCTCTGCAACCGCTGCCTTGAAAGTGTTTTCCACGGTAGTTTTGAAAGAGTCAGACAACTGAATCTTTCCCTCTTCCTCAATAATCTTAAAAAGCTTTGTTAAGTCCATAATGGTTCTCCTTTGGGTTTGAGGAAGGTTATTCCTCATTCATTCTTATTTATATTCTCAACTTTTTCATGCTGTTCAAACCAATTTCCAATAGCCTTTTCTTGGCTCCAAATGTGATTTGCTAACTGCTCGTGATACCAGACTGCCTGCTGTCTTCATTATGTGAACCTTCGCGTCCACCCAAGCGACAACCCAATCTTCACCCTTTACCCTAACGATATCGCCCTTCTTAGCAGTCTCTTCAAAGAGTAAAGCTTTGATTTCATTGGGTTTCATGTTACTTTACTAGATAAACCTTCTGGGTTTTTCCGCCTCTTGCGTTCGCCATAGAGAAAGTCATGTTCTTGGTATCACTAGTTTCGCTGCTGATAACCTTGTAGTTCTGGTCTGATATTTTCATCAAGACACTATTGTCAGGGTCATTGGGCAGTTTGAACTTATCGCCTTTCGCCAAGCTGGTGTAGGGCACAAGAGCATTGCTGGGCATCCCAGATTGACTGGGGTCATTGCTTGCCATGGGACCTAACGCTTCACTTATCTCTGATGGTTTCATTTGTTGAAGAGCTCCTTCTCGGTGATAACCTTGAACGTCAAGCCATTCTGTTTGCAGAACTTGTCAGCGGCTTCCCACTTCTCTTGGTTCTGAATGTACGTCGACTCCGCGTGCAATCTAGTCGAGAGTCGTTGGCGTGGTTTCATCACTGGCATGACGGCCTCTTTAAAAGGCTTTATTTCAATGACATACCTAATTACTTTCCCATTGCTGTCCTTATAATCCATCTGGAAGTCTGGGAAGTATCTCGCCATCCTATGCTTCTGACTGTTGTAGTAGGGTATGGCAAAACTCTCTGAACTCCATCTCAATACCCTTGGGTTGCTGTCTACCCATAGCATCATTTTCAACTCCCAGGTTGACCTCCAAGTTATAGGGTAGGTTCCCTTATACTTGCTGGGGTTCTTGGGTGTGAAATTTCCATGCCTGCCTGAATGTCCAGCCATTTATTTCAACTCCCAGGAACTACGCCAGATAATAGGATAGTTCCCTTTATACTTCTCTGGGCGTTTCGGTGTAAATGAGCCCTGGTGATACTTCATTACTTCATCTTTGCCGTCAGGGACAGACAATCCTCAATCTTGTCACGTATGAAACCTAGTTTCTTTTTGTCGTTGTCATCCAGCTCCCCTGACTTCTGGAGCCAACCTACCGCTGAACCTGCACCATGAAGCTGACTTTCCAAATCCTTAAGACCCTTCAAAAAGGCCTCAACAGATTCCTTCACGTAGGCTCCCTTCTTCAACTCCAGTGCTCCGTGGCAGGTACAACCTGTTCTACCCTGCACCGGAACCGCTGAAAGGGCATGCTGACTCATTCCGCCCTGTGAGGTCCAACCACCGCACCTTGGGCAGGCTGCGACTGGGATGTCCTTCATATCGTTGCCAGATTTAGCAAGAAACATCGCCTCATCTAGACCTGTTGGGTATTCTGGGTCACGGTATTTCATATCGTTTTAAGCCCCTTTACAATAAATTCCTTCTGAATATACTCTAGTGCCCTATCCGCATAGACCTTCGGGTCAATTTCAGCAGACGCAACAAAACGTACAGCAATTTACACCGACGAACTCAAGAACTTCTTCGCAGCTATCTTTTCCTTGATTGCCTGGAGCTGCGCATCACTAGCCTTGATAGCATCTCTTATGTGACCTTCGAGCTCGGCTCCAGGAACTACATAGATGTCAGTCGCCCAGTCTCTCGCTTCGGTAAGCAAGTTGTTCAGCTTTCTGGCACGCTCGAGCTGAGTTTTTAGGTCCTCAGCTTCATTAAGCGCATTGGCAATCTGGGTGATATTCATTAAGCCGCCTCAATCTCCGCTGCGAGGGTGTGCAGGTCGTGAATTTTCTTCGCCAACTCTGGGTTGCCTTTCAGGTCTCCCATGGTAAGGTCTCCCATAAGCTTTGCAATCTTGCCGGCTTCCTTCTTGGCGGTAACCAGCTTCGGTGACATAACTGGAATCTCGCCGCCCTTGACCTTTGGTGCAAAATGGTCTGGGTTAACTGATGGCGTCTGGCCTTTGTTACGACCGACCGAGCCCGCTGCAAGAGTCGAGTTCTTCTTCAATTCATCGAGCGCCTTGCCTGGTCCAACCATGAACTGCTTGCTGAACCTTCTGTGGATTTCCTTCTCCATGGCCTCACCGGTCTGTTCCTTGCCAGTCGTCTTGTCAATGCCTTTCTTGCGGGCATAGTCGGCATCCAACTTGTAGGAATACGGGGTTCCGTTGATTGTGATATGGTAGAGACCATCGGCAAAACCGACTGCCTTCACGAACTCCAATAGCAGGGTGTCAAGCCTTCCGATTTCGATTTCGGTAAGCATTCCCTTCTTCTCGACGAGGCTGTAACACTCGCTTAGGTTCTTGTTCAAAAATCCTTCTAGTTTCTCTGTGATAGTCATTAGGCTCTCCTTAAATGTTAAATTCCTTCTTCAGTCTTTCTACAACGCTGTCAAAATCTTTCCAGTGATACGACTTGTCAAGAGCTGTATAGCTCTTGCCTGTTGGGCTGCTGGCCGACCCATGGTACCTGCTATCCGTTGGACGTTTTGCCACATCGTTCAACGCTTCAATGAGTCGCTTGAAGTCGCCAAGTGCCTCCATGTATGCGTCTGCCGCTGATTTCATGTACTTAAGGTTGTCGTAGAGCTTGCTCATTGAACCGTCATACTGACCTTTCTTTGCCTGTGCAACTGCCAGCGTAAAGTCGACGTCCACCAATTTGTCCATGTCGAATTTTCTACGCTGAACACGGTGCAGTAACTCGTCAATAAGTGGTTGAACTTTGGCGCCCAACAACTTCTCGATGGCGGCTGGTTGCAACTCTTTCTTTAAGGCATCCTCTACAGTGTCGCGCCCTGTCTTCCAGTCCGCGCGGACCTGCGCCATTTGAATACGCTTCTCGTCGCGCAAGATGTAGAACGTCTGAATTGTCAGGTTGGTTGGTGGTTCAGTTGGGAGCCTGTATTGCCCCTCTGGAGCTGGTCCCTGTGTAGGATTTGCTTTACCAAAAATAGCCGAATACATTGCTGACGATAGTTCGCTTTGGTTCATCTCCCTGCGTTCAAACTTCTCCTGGTATACTCCCATCTTCTGGCGCCATTTAGGTGCTCTCCTGGAGTCAGAGACCGTTGACTGTGCCAGACCTGGCTTCATTTCCTTTGACCTGTAATCCTGTTCCTTTACGGGCGTCGCTAAGTACATGTGGAATGGCTTGCCTGGAGAATACTGTACGTTGTCCTTATCTACCAAAGCAATCCAATCACCATCGTGCTTGAAAGCGATGCCGGCGGTATTCGCTGGGGCGTTCTCCACGGCTTTAATGAACTCCTTGGTCTTATCCTTTTCAGGTTTCATCTGAAAGGTAGGACCACTAACTACTTGAGTGTTCTCTCCAGCGATTCTGGTAGTTAAGTATTTAATCCAGATGCTTGGGAAAACTGAGAGGGCGCCTAGACCCTCATCCAAAGCCATGTAATGGCTCATTCTATCTAATAGGTCTGCCATTATTTCAACCCCCTAAGGAACGCTGAGATTGCCTCGTTGAGGTATTTTTCAATGTCGTGCTTAGGAAGACTTACCAACTTGTGTTCCAAGGTGGCATAGGCAGCCGCTGACTTCTCAGCAATCCTACCGTCTTCCATGATAACGTATTCCCTGTTCTCCATGATTGGGTCAACGTAGCAGCCTGGGCCGCTTGGGTTGCCAACAATGTCGACAGTGATTAGTTTGTAGTCCTCGTTCACCATGCCCTTTGCAGCGACCGTTCCAAGCCCGCGTGTTGACACGCCAAGCTTGTAGCCGTCTTCCAAGAGGCTCTCAACAATCTTACCCATTGGAGCGCGGCTGACTTTCGCCTTACCCTGCCAGATGTTACCATCACGCTTCAATTCCTGAATGTAGTGGCTGATTCTCTCTGGGTTGACTTCGGGAGACTGTGGGTGGTTTAGTTCACCGCCAGCCATTCCTTTGCCCACCTTCTCGTCGATAAATCTATTGATTTCGCGCTCGAGAATAGGTGCCGGATAGCTTCTGCCATTCTTGTTCTTTGCTTCGCCGACAGCGAACGGGCCTTTGATAAACCAGGACTTCCTGCCGGTTCCGCCCTCGGTAAGAAATTCAGTCTCGACATTAGCACTGTCAATTTCTTCCCAAAGAATTCGTAATCCGTTTGTCATTTGTGTGCTCCTTATGCTCCGTGGTCCATTATTTCGTCTGCCTCATCCGCAGCCTCAGCTCCAACTTCATAGTTCTCCTAAAATGGGAGACCCAAAGCTTTTCTGTTCTGCTTGAGCGCTTCCCTGATTCTATCGTACTCTCCGGAGGTCGCAGAAAAATGACCGATAAGCTTATAAAGGAGGTCCAAGTTATCCTTTAAGAACTTATCGGTTTCACTGTTTTCATCCAGCCCGCTTGGGTAAACGGGGTCTTTGTGATTGTAGTCCATCCGGCGCCGCCTTACTTCTGGAAGTTAAATTTCTTCTTTGGTTCGCCACCTTCATCTTCTGGCTTTTCCTTGGCGTCGTCGGCATCATTGTCGGGCTCTTTATCGTCGTCCTTGTCACCCGGCTTCTCACCCTTCTTGGCGAAGTTGAATTTCTTCTTTCCTCCGCCGTCCTTCTTGTCGTCCTTGTCCTTCTTGCCTTCATCGTCCTTGTCGTCGTCGTCGTCGTCGTCGTCCTTGACCACAATGTCGATTTCTTTCTCCAGGCGCAATCCGAAGGTACCGCGGGCGGTTGCTATCCTTGCATCGAACTTTTCCTTGAACTCAGCGCCGAGCACATCCTTGGCGTCCGCGTACTTCTCGTTTGCTACAGCTTCCACAAACTTCTTGATATTGTCACTCATAGTAATCTCCTTTGTTGGGGTACTTCTTGCATTTATTTATATACTTAGGTATTCAATTGCTTCTTTGCTGGTTTCTTACCTTTTGCCCAGAAGGGTCGCGGGTCCTTGGGCTTCTTCGCTGCTGCCGGTGGACTCATCTGGCCGGTCTTCTGGTCAATCTTTGGTGCGCCCGTCGCCTGCGCTGCCGCTGGGTCAGGTTTCTCACCTGGTTTTACTGGCTGACCGTCTGGTCCTACCGCGGGCAGTCCATCAGGTCCTACGCCGTACTCGGCTCGCATCTTGTTTATCTTGTCGTCCATCTTCAAGTGCTTCTTGGCATCCTCGATGATAGCCTCGTCGTTTTCTTCAATCTGCTCGTCAGACATCCTCAAGACGTTCTTCTTCAACCAGGTCCTAGAGAAGTCCTTGTTCTCGAACTCGAGCATCTCGCGGTAGACAGCGATACGGGTTGTCCAGTTCTGAAGCTCCTTGGTTTCTCTCCACTCATTCTCTTCGTTGAAGATGAAGTGGAAGTCCTTGACGCTTAGGCCATATTGGTCCCACATGCCCTTAAGCTTCAGATGGGTCCTAAAGATTTCGATGAACCAGTCGATGAAACGTGTCCTAACTCGTTGAACATATTTGGCAAATTTGATTTCATCGCGAGTATCCGAGTTCTCATGGCCTTGATACTGATAGAGACCACCAGACTCTTCGGCACGCTTCGCTGGGACTTTGAGAGCCTTGTAGAGCTTCTTCTGGAAGTACAAGACGTCTCCAATCTCTCCAAGGTTAGCGCCACCCATAAGTGGTTCAATCTTGGTGCCTCCCTGGTCGCCACGCTTTGGTAGCCAGAAGTCCTCGGTCATTGCTAGTACGTTACGTCCGACGTCCACCTCACCCGTCTGGGGATTGTAGACCTTACGCTGTCTATACCTGCGGATAATCTCGTTCATGTACTCTTCGGCTTTCTTCTTGGGAAGGTTACCTACGTCGATGTAGAACACACGGCGCTCTGGACTACGAACGATGCGGTAAATAACCAAGCTGTCTTCCATCCACTTTAACTGGCGATACGCCACCTTGGCGCGTTCCATGTAGGAGAGTACAATCTTCTCGTCGGTCTGATTCTTGGTGAAGATTCCCGAGTTCACATAGGCAACCTGGGTGTTCTTCATGAAAATGATTCCACGCTTGTCCGCGCTGTCAGAAGTCATTGCTTTCACGCGCTCGTCATTGGGGTCGATACGTTGTCTGAACCCTTTAACTTGCTCGTATTCGTCATAGTCGACAAACATGGTTTCCGGTGGTAGCATTACCACTTTCTTCAATCCTTCTGTTGGTTTATCCGGATTGATTACCATTTCTGCGAAGAGTTCTGCTTCCACGTAGAACTTACGGAAGAGAGTGAAGGCATTGTTATGGAAGTCAACTAGGTTGACACAGTAGTCATACTCAGCTTGGAGATTCTTCATGATGTTCTCGTTCTGCAGAATCTTCTCGTTGTTGACTTGCAGGTGCATGACCTCACCTTCCTCGTCCTGCGCGATACCTTCATCGCAGATGTCGTCCAGGGCGTCGGCAACTTCTGGGTAGTTCGCCATCTCCCTGTATTCCTTCATCATCTTCTCTTTGTCAGAAGCTGTGAAGTAGATGGAGTTATAGTAGAACTGACTCTGTTGAACCAGTTCGTACTCCGAGACGCCCATCTTCTCGTAGTCTTGCTTCTTTGGGTCCTTTTCGTGGGGCTCTTTGATTTTCTCGAAGGCGTTATAAATCTTCTTGTTCTCGGCTTCGCCTTCCCCAATCATCTTGTCCGCTATCCATTGCCTTGCATCATCTACAAAACTCATATATGTCTCCTATCTCCCCCGACGTGTAAACTCTGTCTGCCTTTATTTATATGGATTTTTTATGCCGCCCTTAGCCTTTGGTTTCGGCGCTGGGCTCACCCTCAACGACTTCTGTAATGCCTCTCGGTGGCGCTGCGCACTGGCGTTATACGCCCTCTGTTTGCTTAACTGGTAGTGACGCTGGATAACCTCTGGGGTCACACCAATAATCTTGGCAGTGTCCGATTGCACCACGTCAGGCCCCATTATATCTGGAAGCGCGTAAGTCGTCGCCATTGGGATGATATTCCTAATCCGCTGTGGGAAGTACCTACGCCAAGCTGGTGCCATCCAGGGGGTATAGCTAACTACATGCTGCCAGGTGAAGTTAATAGGGCGTCCCCATTCACTCAGGTCCTTGATATTATACCTCTTGTATATCCATTTGAAGAAGGCCTTGCGTGCATCCACGCTCACCCAGTGAAGGTTCAAGCCTGAGAGCAACCTATAGACGTTATCATAGTTTACCATCACAAATAGTGGGCGACGGTCGTATTGCTCGAGCTTACTGAGGCCCTTGGGCGAATAACTCATCTCATAAATCTGACCCGTTGTGAACCCACGATACTGATTGAGTAATGCCATCCTCTTAGTTTCTCCTCTTCCATGTGCTACCGCCCATGCCGGACCAGTTGTTCGCCGAGTTCTTCAGTCGGCCCCCACACTCAGGACATTCGATTTCTTCGTGTTTCGGTTTGGTTATCTTAATCCAGGTATTGCATCGCTCACAGACAAAGCTCTCTGTCAGCATCTCCACTTTTCCGATTTCTTCCATAGGTCCTCCTGTGTATTATTTATAAATTCAACTTATCCAATATCCTAGCGCAAGCTTCCTCTCTGTCTTCAAACGAGAGTGACCAGAGATACTGTCTCAATCTTAACCATTTATGAACTCATCAGTTAGGTATTGAATAGATATAAATACTTAGGAGGGCTAACACTATGAGAGCAGAAGGACTAGAACGGGTATTTGACCCAGAGGGCATCGACCCAGACATGATTATCGAGCAGGCGCAACCACCGGCGGTAATTGACCCAAATCTACCGGCAGTCAGCGAGCCTACCAGCAGTCATCGGATTGACGACTCAAGGTTCATTCGTACCGAGTTGACACGTCTTGTGGAAATTACCAAAGAGGCATTGGAGACCGCTGCGATGATACAGCAGGAGGACCCAAACTGTAAGAATACCGAGGCAGTCGCTAAGATGGCGGAAACGGTTGGAAAGCAGTTGGAGAACCTCATGAAACTCTCCAAGATAGAGAAGGACAACGAGTATCACGAAGCGAAGCTAAAGACACCCGCCGAGGTCAGCCAGACGAACAACTTCCTGGTAGTCACCACAGCGGACCTGATTTCCCAGATTGTAAGCAAAGCTAAGCAGCGATTGGAGCACAAAAATGGGTAACGACTTTAAGGTATTTTTAACCGAGACCATTGAGGGTCCAGAGATAGCAGAGCGGGGGCACAAGTACAGTGTCTATTGGGCAGATGGTCGTGGCGTTCAGAAGTTTGACAAGAAGGTAGACGCCCTAAAGTTCAAGCTAGAGAAGCAAAGCGAGGGCACAACCAAGATTGTCTACGAGAGTCAACAGGAGTTCGACTTCGAGACCAAAGGGTTTGCCAAATTCCTAGAAGAGGGAGACACTATGAAACCATCAGAAATTTACGAGGGAATGTTCTGGGGACTCAGCGAGTTCTTGGAGTACTCAAATGATAACACGCTCAGCCATTGGAAGGACAAGCAAGTGATTGCCAAATACGGCCCATTCCCGGATAAGGACTCTGCTGTAATGTTTGCAGGCGCTAACTATCCAAATCTACGTATCGCAAGGGGGTAGAACCCGATGGGAAAAGACTGGAGTAGGTTTGAGAAGCCAGAAATGATTGAGAAGTTCATAAGGCTCTGCGCGGACGCCAAAAAGAAAATAGTGATAACCTGCACCGACCGAACTTATCAAGAACAAACCGCATATTTTGCCCAGGGACGCGAGACACTAGATAAGGTAAATGCGCTCAGAAAGATAGCAGGTCTCTGGCTCATAACTGAGGAAGAAAACAAGAAAAAGATTACGTGGACAATGAACAGTGAACACGTAGTAAACCTGGAAGACGATAACAAGGACAACGACAAGTCTAGAGCCATTGATTTCGCCATCGTAGGCGACTATGGGAAGATTATATGGGACGTCAAGGTTGACGTAAACGCTGACGGTATATCAGATTACCGCGAGTGCGCCATGCTTGGGGAGTCCATTGGTTTCTGGTCGGGTATGCGCTTCAAGACCGCCGACTGGCCGCACCTACAACTCAAGGAGATTAAACCGGTAGTATGAAACTTTTCCAAGAAGCACTAACATAAAAGAAAACGTATGACGCCAAAGAGAGAATCGATATGCAGAATCTGTGGGGAGCGCCTAAGCTACCTAGGTTTGGATAAGGTATGCTGGAAGCCAGGCGGAGCCGACGATATGGGTTTGGTCTGTGAGTCGTGTTTACCCATGGCTAAGCTTGAGCGCATAAAAAAGGAGAGCGGAAAATGAGAATATGGTTTGGTGTAATACTGTTAGCAATTGGATTGGCGTTCCTCCTAGTGCCCACGGTCTACAAGTCGTCACCCAAGCAGGTGGAACTCTACACACTCAACAAGAGTGGTCCCAACAATTTCATGGCACCAATTTACGCTGCCCTTCCTGAACCACGCTGGTATCAGCATAGTCCCGATAGGTATGTGGGTTGGTTCTGTTCGGTAACAGGTGCTGCGGTGATTGCATTGAACGCTATGAGGAAGCTTGTAGTCGCCTTCAAGAAACTCTGGGCGACAATATCGACCAAGAAGAAAAGGAGAAAGAAAAAATGATTATACTGTTACTGTCCTTTATTGTGTCAACCGCTCTTCTGTTGGCTTGGTTTTACGTTGCTATGTGGTATCTTCGAAGGATGACTCACATCCGAGACGAGGGAGCAATCGTCTACTTCTCTACCTTTATAGCTGTAGCGCTAGGTGCGGTTTCAGATGTCTTCTATAATCTCACTTTTGGAACGCTAGTCTTCCTAGATATCCCACGCTTGTGGAAAGGTGAGGTTACCTTATCGCAGAGAATGAAGCGCATCCGTAAGGATTTCCTGCCAAGCGAGTCAAACTGGTTGGGACGCTATAGATATCGGCTCGCCTCATACGTTTGCGAACGCTGGTTAAATCCTCAGGACCCAACTGGTAGTCACTGTTAATGGAGACTATGATGCTAGAAAACAGAATACATAAGTTCGTCCTGGAATCCAGGGATGAAGACATGGTGAGACGCCGACAGAAAGCCGATGAGATGTTAGCTTCGTTCGATGGTAAGTCCGGCATCCTAGCTGGGCAGTGGTCGGACCTGAAGATGTATGCTAATCGCTATCTCGAAGTAAAGTTTGAGGTGCTCGAAGACCTCTACTTCTGGCCTATCTACCGAGAACGCCAGAGCCGACTGACTGACTTCTACAATCAAAGAGTAGCTGGTGAGATGGAGCACAATGACTGGGAACCACAGTTGCATACCTTCACTGGTAAAGCCAAGAAGTTCTCCGCCAGTCAGAAGTCACCTCTCTATAAAAACTGGAACGACGCACTAGCCAAGATGTTCCAGGAGGAAGCCAGGTTCGTTGAGCGGGTTAACTCCTGGAAGGATAAGATAGTCAAGAAGGTGCCTGGCGAAAAGAAAGCTAAGGAGAAGGCAGAGGTTCAGCGCATCCTAAAATCGAACAAAGACGTTAGTTCAGTGGTAGAGATGATAGCCGAGCAATTTAGGAAACAGGTGCAGGACCAGTACCTCAAATACTGGAAGGACCTAATCGACAAAGCCTTCCCAGGTGGTCAGATATATGTAGAGACAAAAGAGGCTAGGCAGAAGCACCACATGCCAGTGGCAGTAGGAAGGTATGGAACGCTAGATAACCCAACCTTCAAGGACCCGAACCATCACTACAAACTCAAGAATGACTGGCAGATTGAGCTTCAGAAAGCCAGCGAGGTTGAGACCGATGCTGTTCTTGAGGCATTCGTTCAGAAGCTAGTTTTCAAGTTAAACACTATTCTCCAAAAGAAGGGCAACCTTCAGCAGGTCGAGAAGGTGGGAACACCAGGAAAGAATGAGATTTCCATGGAGTTCGGGGATGGAAGTAAATTCATGGTGAAGAGTCAAATCGTCTATGGTTATTCAAGCCTTGGGCATGCGTTCAGCAGGTATCCAACCACCTTCCATGACGTCTTCTTACCAGGCGGCATCAAGATGAGCAACCCATCAGAAGAGCGAATGGTTGCGGTCTTCTCAGTGACCTCATAAATAATTCAGAGGTGTAATATGCCATTATCAGCAAGCGCATTAGAAGGACTGATTATATCAGAACTCCAAGGGCAGGGCTTCACCACAGGTGGTGAGCACGCCTTCGCTCAGAAGATGGCAAAAGCCATCGCCAACGCCATCGTAACTCATCTCAAAGCGGACGCCATCATTATCCCAGGACCAGGCGGTACCGACCAAGGAACAGCAGGAGCTGGTATGATTACTCCCGCTAAAATAAGCTAATGAGCAAGATTTCAGAAGAGAAAGCAAAGACAGCGGCATGGCTAGCAACCCTTCCCAAAGATGTGGTGGGGGCAAGGCAGCGTGCGCTTGAAGTCACCGAGCTGGGTTTGGATTACTTCACCCACTCGTCATCTAATTACTTAAAGCTCGCCTACTATGACCAGCTGAAACACTACAGCAAGCAGAGAGCCTTCCTCGAAGGTCTTGAGCTCTACTGTACTGTCCCCATGTTCAATTTTAGCTCCAGTGTCTTCTCTTCAACACCCGCAGCGACACTACCAACCACTTCTGTTTGGGGAGCGAGGGCACAGATAAGCGAGTCCAACGAAACCGAAGTAACTATCACTACCAATCACTACCTAGTCCAGGATACCGGAACAGGAAACCTAGCCAGTCTCGGTAAAGACGACGTAGTGGAAGGTGTCATTCAACCTGGTTTCTCGAGAATGGATTTTACGCTAACAGATGTCTCTTATGGCTCGGGGCTCACACTGAAAAAGATTACCTTGACCGGAGTCTCCGTGACCACCAGACCGAGACTTGGGACACTATGCAAACTAAGACTCAAGTCAGATAACTCACTGATTGGTATTCTTAGGGTGACCGCCGAAGGATTGACAACCACAGATGGATGGGACCCATTGAGCGGAGCTCCTACTGCCTGTGTGCCCTGCACTGACTCCCAATTCAATGCCCTCCTTGGGTGGACATCTGGTGGCAGCGCAGACGACATAAATCTAAGTGCAGACATCAGGAAGTATAGTTCAACTTCGGATGTTTTTGGCAAGCCTTTCTTCCCTGCAGGCTCCACAGGTGAAACGCCATACAAACAGTTTACCACTTGGAGTGAAAGCTATCCCGCCTCCGCCAAGTTCGTTCGTGCAGATTTGAGGTGGACGGGAGCTGCGACAACTCTCTACACCACCGGTGCATCAGGAAGTTGGTTATCCAATAATAGTCAGTCACCAAGCGCAGTCAATGATTGGTCAGCAGGCTGGCAGCCTGTTTACCTCACCCCGCAGCTTCAAGCCATGGCAACCGTGGCTCTTCCAAACGCCGCTGCCGCTATCATCCCGGTAGACGATGCTAGTAGGAAATTTCAGTTCACAGGCAATCGAGTACAGTATAGTGACTGGACTTTCTTTCCCGATGATGGCAGAGGTTATGACTACTATGATTGGGGTCCATGGTATGACTACCCATGCCTTTACAACGACGTGGCTACCCTCATGATAGAACCTGTTCCATCAATGACCAGCTCGCCTTTTAATGGAAATTCTAGATGGGCATTCCTATCAACCATAGCGGATAGGCTCTATGGTTTGGGTCAGGTTTATTTTATCAGCGCGGAGGCGGCACAGCTCGCAATCGACCAGCAGTTCTGGTCTGATATTGTGGCATGGTATAACGCCAAGGTAGCGTTCGCTAGCGCCCACGGCGCCTTTAATCCATGCGTTATGCCAAGACCAACGTATACTGCTCACACTGCCTGGAGAAGCTCAACCAACAGCTTCTACACTTCGTGTGTAAACAGAAGGATTAATCTTTACAATACCATGGTGTCGTACCTGAATAGCATAATTACCAGTTTGGATTCCGTCATAAACAAGAAATCCGGTGTTCTCACGAACTCCAATATTAGTCGCTTGGCAATTCAAGGCGTCTATGATACAATAACTGAACAGCAAGCACTCTATTGGAAACTTAATGGGATGGAAACATGAGCTTTGATAAATTCATAAACGAGGAAGCCAACGAGCGGGTACGATGGGAGACGTACACCCATGGTAATCCCATGCTCGCTGACGCTCTTAAGGTCCTCCATGTAATAAACGCTCACAAGTTCCAAGCCTATATTGTGGGTGGGGCGGTTCGTGATATTGTCCTAGGTAAAAAACCAAAGGACATAGACATCGCCACCAATATGCCCATGGAGATAATAAGCAAGGCCTTCCCAGGAGTCTATGACATAGGCAAGATGAAGGACTTCGGACTTGTGGTTGTGAAGATGGGAGGTCATCACTTTGAAGTCGCACAGTTTAGAAAGGACGGCACGTACTCTGATGGTAGGCGCCCCGACAGCGTGCAAATCTGCCAGACGTTTGAGGGAGACGCCGCTAGGCGAGACTTCTGCATTAACGCCATGGGCATCGATGCCGAGGGAAACATTATTGACTACTTCGACGGCATGAAAGACATCAAGAACAAAGTCATTCGTACCGTCGGTAACCCCCACGACCGCTTCGCGGAAGACTACCTTCGCATGATGCGAGTCGTACGCTTTGGTACCCGCCTTGGTTTTAACATACACCCAGATACGAAGGCAGCCGTGAAGGCACACTCGTCAAAAATCACACAGATAAGCGCCGAGCGTATCAAGGACGAATTATTTAAGATGGCGAGCCAGAGTGGTGACAAGTTCGCCAAGTCTCTGGTTGAGTTGGATGACGTAGGCATCCTTAGTATAATACTACCCGAGATAGCGAAGATGAAGGATTTCCAGCACAATGTGGAACAACACCCGGAAGGCGGGGTCTTTCACCATACACTATCTGCGTTACGCCAGAACAAGCTAGAAGACCCCATCGTTAATCTAGCGATACTCTTCCATGACCTAGGAAAGATAGTGACATACGCAGAAAAGGATGGCAGACATACGTATTATGGTCATGCCGAAGAAGGCGTTGCTTTGATTGAAGAAATAGCGAAGCGTTTGAAGATGAGTAACGACGAGAAGGACGCCATCATGTTCGCCATGGTTAACCACATGAATTTCCACAGTATTGGGAAGATGAAGCCCAGCAAGGTCCTTGCTTTACTCAAACACAAGAACTTTGAAGTCTTGAAGGCTGTGGCATACGCCGACGCTGCAAGTAGGACCGGTTTATACACGTCCGCCGAGTGGGAGAGTGTGCTGAGTACCCTTGCAGCGATTGAAACGAAGTGGGGCAGCGTTACGGCCAATAGGGTGGGGAAAATGATAGACGGTCAGAGGGTAATGAGCCTCACCGGTTTGAAACCAGGCAAAGAGATAGGACACATCATAAAGTTGGCATCCGAGATAATAGTCAACAAAGGAATTACTAGTGACGCGGAAATCGACCAACTTATAAAGGACACCCATGCAGGACTTACTAAGTAGAATCGACGACTTCCTAACAGAGATTGACGCTGCCGGCGGTGAAGGCTATCCGGTCATCTTCAAGAAGGGCTTATCCAGCAAAGAGAACTGGGACGAGACCGAGGAGGACGACACTGACGATGAAGGCATGAAGAAAAAGAAAGCCCCTGCCAAGATGGCAAAGGCTGACCTAGGAACTACCATTTCAAACCGAAGCGACCAGCCAGACTCGGGATTCTAAAGTTCATCCCTGAGACAGACATTGGATAAACTCAATCTGTGTGACGTCGATGAACATGACCGCCGGCTTGGATGCTGTGTAGGTCAGTGAGTTAATCACTGAACCGTTTTTCTTCGCCTCGAAGTTATCACAGGTGAAGCGCATCTCGTTTCCACTTTTCATTCCCAGCAGTATTGCAAACTTCGCCATTATTCTACCTCCATGTAGCGAGTTTCTATCTTGTTACAAATCTTGCAGGTTCGCGTCTGACATTGCCTCTGGTAGTCGTATTTCATATTTCCACTCATACGAACCCAGACTTCCTGTTTCAGCTCCGACCAGTTCGACCACTTGTGAAAATGTCCTCCGAAGAGTCCGGCAATCGTACCAAGATAGTAACTCAACGCTGCCAGTATCAAGATTCCCAATATCTGCATTAGCTGACCCTCACTTTCGACCGAATGAATTTGAACATGGCGGGACCATCTTTGAAGGTCTCACAACCACCCCAGTGA